>SMTZ1_10018107_pt1 | contig 14705 bp, 8 predicted proteins | sample DeeMarSWOR136_30_FD_25667 | JGI IMG/M metagenome (IMG submission 25667) | reverse complement strand
GGGAAGGATTGGCAGAAAGATTCGGTTCAGGTACGGGAGGGCCGGGACGTGGATACGGACCCCGCGCCAGCGACGAAGACGGCCAAACGACCACAAAAAAAACTCGTATACAAAACAAAACCGGGGAAGGGCCTGTCGTTGCCAGTTGGTACATCAAAGGAACACAGGTTAAAGGCCAGGCAAGACGTGATTTTTCAGAGGTCATTCAGGCCGGCCGGGACAGTGCAGCCGAGGCAATCAGCGAAAATCAAATACCACGCAGGTATGAAGAATCCGTAAAGAAATATTTTGGTCAATTAGAAGAATCCAGTAACGAATGAAGAAACCGGCTTATTCAACGTTATATCAAGTTTAATTTAGAAGGCTTGGTATATGCTAAAAAGAATAAAGGTTTTTCTTAAAAGCATCCTTGTAATCTTCGTAGTACTTTTTTTTTCAATCTTACCCTCCTGTAAACAAAGCCCCCGTCAAGACCAAAGACAGGTGGTTTTATATTGTTCGGTAGACCAGTCGATTGCCGAACCTATCATAGCTGAATTTGAAAAACAGACCGATATCAAGGTATTAGCCCGCTTCGATACCGAGGCCAGCAAAACAGTAGGTCTTGTTCAGCGAATAAGGGCTGAAACTGCCTCCCCCATTGCTGATGTTTTCTGGTCGAGTGAAATCTTTCACACCATAAGGTTGGCACGTGAGGAACTGCTGGCTCAGTATAATAGTGACCAAACTAAAAATTGGCCGGCCAAATTCGCCGACCCGAACGGTCGATGGTATGGCTTTGCATTACGAGGCAGGGTTATAGCTTACAACACGGAAAGAGTTTCCGGTAAAGACGCCCCGAACTCGCTTGAGGACATCCTCGAAAGCAAATGGAAAGGTCGTCTTGTTATGGCCACACCTGAGTTTGGCACAACCGGTGGAGACGTGGCAAGCTGGTTTGCCCATTATGGCAGCGAACGAGCGAAAAAAATCCTGCAATTATTGAAAGCCAACAAAATACGTCTCGTTGATGGTAACAGCACCGCCGTAAGGATGGTTGCTACGGGACAAGCGGACGTTTGTTTTACAGATACGGATGATGTTTACGCAGCCCAGCGAAACGGTTGGCCTATAGCAATGAACTATTTGAACCAAGGCGGTGATGGTCCTTTGGCTATACCCAATACATACCGCTGCTGTTATCAAAGGATGTTCTCATCCGGAAGAAGCCGCAGATTTAATGGATTTTCTTCTCAGCGAACAACTTGAGCGAATGCTGGCTCGAAGCGATTCACATAACTCCCCGATACATCCATCACTAACCGGGCAATTTGAACAGTATGTCATCTCAAAACCTTTGGATGTGGATTATGAAAAGATTGCTGATCATCTGCCGATGGCCATTAAAACTGCAAGGGAGATCCTCCATTGAACGGCGAAAGGCTCTCCATATGGTGTCTGGCTACGATTTCTCTGTTTCTGTGGCTGGTAGTAATCTTCATACCTCTGGTTGTTCTATTTGCACAAGTGGCATTTCCTGCCGACCAATTAGAGATCGGTGAAAGGTTCTTCAAATTAATGTTTCGTTCTTTTGCATTGGCTGCTGTTATTGCTGTAGTATCAGTCTTGCTTGGTTACGTACCCGGCCGGCTGCTTGGAACATCACGAAAAAGTAAAGACCTATTGCTGTTGTTACTGTTAATGCCTCTGGTTTTACCTCGATATGTGCTTTACTACGCCTGGACACTGTTGCTAAGTCCGACCACCAACCTTGGTAGGTACCTTTCCGCTAATCCCGAACTCGCACGATTTGTCGGGACCTTTACATCGTCGATGGTATTGGTTCTATGGTATTGGCCGTTGGCCGGCTTGTTGATCGGCCAGGGGTGGCGAAATATAGACCGACAAATCTGGGACTGTGCCCGTCTGGATGCGAGCAATCTTCAGATATTCAAAAAAATGACCTTACCATTACTTGGACGTTGTTTGTGTTTGGCCTTCGGTGTATGTTTTGTTTTATTGCTGTCGGAATTTACCACTTTCCATCTGGCCGGCATTCAGACCATAGGCACTGAAATGGCAGTTTTGTACGAGATGACAGGTTCGGCAAGCGGCCTCATAAGGGCTGCCTGGCCTGTAATAATAATGGCCTTTATTCTTTCGATTGTTTTGGGAAAAAATACACGCTCGTGGGACCCGGCATCTGCTCCCGAGGGTGCAATAGAATTAAAATCACCTCAATGGCAGTGGGGCATTTTGTTTGCGCTGGTTGCAGTTTCACTATTAATACCGATATGTCTGCTAATCGGCAGCGTCACCAACACGTACGCATTTAAAACTTTTTTCCAACTTCATATGGATGAATTAGCCTGGTCACTGGCTATAGCCGTGGTTGCTGCCGTGGTCAGTTATCTGATAGCTTTAGGGGCCTTACTGCTGGAGAAACTCACGAAAATCGGTTTCATATTATCTATAGTGATTCATACAACTATATTTCTTGCGATGCTTGTGCCGGCTTCATTGGTAGCGGCTTCTCTACTCAAAATCATGGCTATCTGTAATCTTCCGGTCCCTTTTCGCCAGTCTTGGTGTATAGTTTCGGCAGGGCAAGCGGCAAGGTTCACCGGTATTGCCCTGATTTTACTGATTTTAACCAGAGCATCTCACGAAAGGCATCTTTCTGAAATGGCCTCACTGGATGGCGCTTCGTGGTTAAAATCATGGTGGTACGTTCATTTACCTCGCACCTGGCGACTCTTTGCAGGGGCCTTCCTCTTGATATTGATGTTTAGCATCACTGAGCTATCGGCAACTATGGTGCTCTTACCTGCGGGTTTGCCCAACTTTGCTCAGCGATTGCTCAATCAAATGCATTACGCCCGGGATCAGCAGGTTATAGCTTCCTGCCTGATATTGATTTGCCTGTTCCTGATGCTGGCTGCCTTATTGGTTCTGCTGTTACGGACAATAAGGACACGTCTTTATATGGCATTGGTAATGTTCTGCATTATGACACTTGCTCTAATCGGCTGTAGCCGTAAACCCAACTATGCTGAGGATCCCAAGGTAATCGACGCTTTTGGGCGAACAGGACGGGGAGCCGGAGAATTTATTTATCCACGGGCCATCGATATTGCTTTCGATGGCTCACTTTTCATCGTGGATAAAACCGGTAGAATTCAGCGTTTAACTGCCGATGGAGACTTCCTGGCTGAGTTTCAAATGCCTCTTTTTGAGGTAGGAAAACCTACGGGCCTGAGTTTTGCCCCGAATGGTAACCTTTACGTCGCCGACACGCATTATCATCGTGTTGTTATCTTTTCCCCTGAGGGGAAAATTGTTGGTCAGTTCGGAAAGTTCGGGCAGGATGATGGCTGCTTTATTTATCCTACGGATGTTGCATTTTCCGGAGACGGCAAAATTTTTGTCAGTGAATACGGCGGCAACGACAGAATTAGTGTCTTTAATGAGAAAGGGGGTTTTCTTTATTGTTTCGGAACCCCCGGTAATGGTCCCGGCCAATTTTCTCGGCCGTCTGCTCTTTGTGCGGATCGCTCGCGAAAACACCTTTACGTAGCCGATGCATGCAACCATCGAATCGGCATTTACGACTTTGAAGGTAAATTGCTCAAATATATCGGCTCTGTTGGCCGTGAACCAGGACAGCTTCGGTATCCCTACGATTTGGCACTTTCATCTGACGGCTGTATAGCTGTTTGCGAATATGGTAACAATCGTTTACAATTGTTTAGCCCCGACGGTCGGAGTCTCGGAGTTTATGGTTATCCAGGACACCAGATGGGAGAATTGGCTTATCCCTGGGGCCTGGCCATTGACGGCAAAGGGCGAGTCTTCATTGTTGATGCCGGCAATAATCGGATTCAGGTATGGAAGTTTTAGCTGCAACATACAGGTTCTATTTTGCTCAGCCCTGGTGGTTAACGGCGGGCATTCTCTTGGTACCGGTCGTATGGCTGGCGCAACGTTATCTTACGGCCCTGGGCCCGATACGCCGTACGTTGGCTGTTATCCTGCGTTGCATGCTTATAATCATTCTTATTGCCTTACTGGCCAGACTCACTCGCACGAAGATAAACGAGCAGCTCACCACAATTGTGGTGATTGATCGCAGTCAATCCATTCCCGCTCAGCTCCAGCAGGCCAGCCTCGATTATCTTTCACAAGCCCTGGCCAACAAGCCCCCCGGCGACCAGCTGGCTGTCGTTGATATTGCCGAAGCGGCCAGCATTTCAAAATTACCTTCGGGTGATATCACTATTCGTCAGCGTAACACCACTCTAAACGGCCAACAAACCAAGCTGGCCGACGGTATTCAGATGGCAATGGCAATCGCTCCGCCGAATACCGCAGTCAGAATATTACTAATCAGCGAAGGAAATGAAACTGCCGGTGACCTGAAAGAGGCTGCACGAATTGCTGCGATTAATAAAATTCCTATTGATGTACTGCCTCTTCGTTACGAATATGACAGGGAAGTAATCTTCAAACGTCTGGCTGCTCCGACCAGAGCAAGGAGCGGCCAAACGGTTTCTCTGAGGTTCATTCTCAATAGTACTGCAAAGACCAGGGGTAAATTGTTCTTAAACCTCAACGACAAACCCATTGACCTCGACCCCGATTCTCCGGACATTGCTGCCATTGTCGATTTAAACCCGGGAACTAATGTAAAAACCATATCGCTGCCGGTCGGGACAAGAGGGATGCATGAGTTTGAAGCTGTTTTTGTTCCTGATGACCCCTTAGATGACAGAATATCACAAAACAACCATGTTACTGCTTTGATGTACGTTGCCGGTCCCGGCCATGTCCTGATAGTCGATGCAGATGGTTCGGCAGGCGTGGCGTTGATCAAGATTCTTCAAAGTAGCAACATTGACGCCAGATATTGCCCTGTAGCTGAAATTCCGGACAACCTGGCAAGGCTAATGGATACTGATTCTATCATTCTAACCAACACAGACTGCAGCAACTTTACCTATCAGCAGCAGGAAATGCTTTGTCGCTATGTTACTGAGCTTGGTGGCGGACTGGTCATGGTGGGAGGACCTGAATCATTTGGTGCAGGCGGGTGGATAGGCTCGCCTGTAGCCGAAATACTTCCTGTAGATTTGGACCCGCCTCAGAAGAAGCAATTGCCCAAAGGAGCTTTGGTGTTGATTATGCACTCCTGTGAAATGCCACAGGGCAATCTTTGGGGCGAAAGGATAGCCATTGCCGCGATAAAAACTTTAAGCCGTCTGGATTTGGTCGGTATCCTTGCTTACAACTGGCAGGGAAGTGGCGATTGGGTATATCCACTGTCGGAGGTTGGTGACAAACAGGCGGTAATATCTGCCATTAAGCAAATGCAGGTAGGCGATATGCCTGATCTTGGTGCTCACTTGCAGCAGGCCTATAATAAACTGAAAGATTGTGACGCAGCTCAAAAGCACATCATAGTGATTAGTGATGGCGATCCCCAGCCACCTACTACCCAGTTACTAAATCAACTCAAACAGGCAGAGATTACGTGCACAGGTGTTGCCGTTTTTCCACATTCACAGGCGGATGTACAGAGTTTACTCCGTGTCGCCCAGTTAACAGGTGGAAGGTTTTATGACGTAAAAGACCCCCAGCAGTTACCCCAGATATTTATCAAAGAAGCACAGGTGGTTCGTCGTACCCTGATTGTCGAGGAAACTTTTACTCCACAGGTAGTTTATACTCTCAGTGAGATTACCAAGGGATTATCCGTTCCGCTGCCTAATCTCGACGGTTATGTATTAACCGGTCCAAAAGGCGGCCTGAATCAGGTCATCATTACAAGCAACCAGGCTGACCCTATCCTTGCCACCTGTCAGGCGGGACTCGGTCGATGCGTGGCTTTCACCAGCTCAATTGACAGCCGATGGGCGTCCAGTTGGCTCACCTGGCCCGGCAGCGAAAGATTCTGGGAGCAAACTATTCGTTGGGCTGCCAAACCCGCACAATCATCCGATTGTGAGGTTTTAGTAGATGTACAGGGCCGCCAGGTTGATATCAATGTAGAAGCAGTAGACGCTAAAGGCAACTTTATGCAGTTTGCACATATTGATGCGCAAGTAATAGAACCGGATATGTCAACACGCCTGCTTGAGCTAACTCAAGTCGGACCGGGCCAATTCCAGAGCCGGTTCCAAGCTGCTGTTTCAGGCAGTTACATTGTAAACTTACGTTATAGAAAACTCACAGAAACAAAGACGCATCTTATGCAGACACCCGTAACGGTTCCTTTTGCACCTGAGTTTCGTGACCTTGTAGACAATGCAGCTTTGCTCGCGGAAGTTACCGCAATTACGGGCGGCCGAATTTTAAGCTCTGATCCGACCCAGGCCAAAATCTTTGATTATTCAGCCTTGAAATTTCCGGAAACTCAACTACCGATGACTCGTCTGTTAATGCTGATCTGGCTGAGCATTTTCCTGTTGGATGTGGCCGTGAGAAGAATTGCTCTGGACGTTCGGGCTGTGGCCCGGCGCGTTGTTTCTTTTATCCGGCGGCCCCTGGCCGAACGTAAGGCAGACAAAAACCTTGAACGCCTCCGCCTTACCCAAAAGAAACTTCGTGAACGACTCTCTCCTTCTGACGAGTTACTTGCCTCCAGGAGATATAAAGCCAACGAAGCATTTTCAGGTGACCTGCCGAAAGCACAGGTGTCGTTGCAAAGCGATGTAACGACCGAAAAACCGCCTGAGAAACCTGAAAAGGTAAAAAAAGATACAGAAGAATATCAGTCGCATATTCAACAGCTTCTCAGGGCCAAACGAGAGGCTACAGAAAAAAGAAAAGATAAAATGGAAAATAATGAATAGTTATAGAGGAGAATCGGATATGTCAGGAACAGCGAAAAATGTTGAAAAACAGTGTCATGAGTTTCGTCAAATTTTTGAATCACTTCACTCAGAAATTGGTAAAGTTATCGTGGGACACGAGAAGATAGTGGACAACGTCCTCATTTGCCTGTTCTGCGGAGGGCATGTACTCCTTGAGGGAGTGCCGGGATTGGGCAAGACGCTCCTGGTGCGTACGCTCAGTTCCGCCCTTACGCTGGAGTTCAGGCGGATTCAGTTTACACCTGATTTGATGCCTGCGGACATTATTGGCACCAACATCGTTATGGAAGAGCAGGCCACAGGCAAGCGACACTTCCAGTTTCAGCGGGGGCCCATCTTTGGACAGATCATTCTGGCCGATGAAATCAACCGGGCCACTCCCAAAACTCAATCAGCAATGCTCGAGGCGATGCAGGAGCATTCGGTGACCAGCGGTGGACAAATTCATAAGCTGCCCGAACCATTCATGGTACTGGCTACTCAGAACCCTATTGAGCAGGAAGGAACCTATCCTCTCCCGGAAGCACAACTGGACCGATTTTTCTTCAAATCGCTTGTCCCCTACAGCAATCGCGAGGAACTGAGCACCATACTCGACCGTACTACTACAGCCGAGAATCCTCAAGCCAAAGCAGTTATTGGTGTCAGGCAGATAATTACATCTCAGGAACTGGTCAAGCGCGTTGCTGTTGCTCCACATGTGCAGGACTACGCCATTCGCCTCGTATTAGCCACACACCCCGGTGGAGAATACGCCCCTGAAATAACTAACCAATTTATTCGTTATGGCTCTTCGCCGCGTGGCGTTCAGGCCCTCATCCTGTCGGCTAAGGTTCGTGCTATGCTCGATGAGCGTTATCATATCAGTTTCTCGGATGTTAGTGATTCGGTTCTGCCGGCCCTGCGCCACCGCATTCTGCTGAATTTTGAAGGTCAGGCCGAAGGTATACAAAACGATGATATAATCAATCAAATCTTACAGCATACTCCCAAGACCCTTGAGAAAAGTGTTAACGTACCATAAGAATAAAGGCGCCGTATTGCTATGAACCAGAGAAAAACAGCTACACACCGGAGGCGACTGACAGAGCTGCTGGACCCTAACTTCATGGCTCGTCTGGATTCACTTGATGTACTCAGTCGCAAAATTCTGAAAAGTAAACTTCAGGGAGAACGTCGTTCCAAGCGTCGCGGTCATAGTGTGGAATTCGCCGACCATCGCCCTTATGTTGCCGGTGATGACCTCCGTTTCGTGGACTGGAACATTTATGGACGCCTGGAGCAGTTATTCCTTAAACTATTCCTGGAGGAACAGGACCTGACAATTCACATAGTAATCGATATCAGTGCTTCATTGAGTTTCGGAGAACCCGCCAAGGAGCTTTTCATCAAGAAGCTGGCCGCAGCATTAGGATATGTCAGCCTGGTCAATAACAATCGCCTGACTATCAGCTCCTTTTCAGAGGGTGTGAAGGGTCAGCTCAAGAATATGCGAGGACGTAACTATATAGGCGCTATGGCGGAGTTTCTTCTAAGTTCTAATTGTGAGGGACTTTCGCATTTCGATAGTAGCTGCCGGCAACTGGTCTACGGGCGGATAGGCTCCGGGGTCATGATTGTATTGTCTGATTTCCTGTTTAAGGAAGGTCTTGATAGCGGCCTGCGTCGCTTAATCAGCAGGCAGTACGATTTATATGTTATTCAGGTGCTCTCTCCGGAGGAGCTTGCACCTGAACTTGCAGGCGACTTGAAACTTGTGGATATTGAAGATGCCGATACGGCGGAGATCACTATAAGTGGCGCGCTTTTGAAGTACTATAAACGAAACATTACTGCTTATTGTAATGAGCTAAAAGATTTTTGTACTCGCCGCGGAGCTACATATGTCCTTGCAAACAGTGCCGACTCTGTCGAGTCGCTAACGCTGAACTATCTGCGGCGGATACGTCTGTTACGTTAGTCTTTTACCGGGCTTTGATTATGGAATGGCTTACACCATTTACAGCTCTTTATGCCGCAGCTGCAACCTTGCCCCTGCTACTGCTTTTGTACTTTTTAAAGCTTAAACGCCGCGAGCAGATTATATCGAGTACTTTGCTGTGGAAACGAGCCGTTCAGGATTTGCAGGTCAACGCACCGTTTCAAAAAATCAGAAAAAATATCCTGCTTCTGCTGCAAATACTAATGCTGCTGGCCATTTTATTTGCGCTCGCCGGGCCGATACTGTCATTAACCACAGGGCCATCCCGGCGGTTTGTATTGCTCATAGACCGGTCTGCCAGCATGAGCGCCAATGACATTAAACCAACGCGTCTCGATACCGCCAAAAAACAGGCGGGCACATTTGTTGAATCCCTGCGTGGTAAGGCCTTTTTTTCATTAAGGGATGAAGCCGATCAGGTAATGATTATTGCCTTCGATGATCATGCCAAGGTAATGTGTAACTTCACCTCCGACAAGCACCAGCTGCACTCCGCTATAGAAGCAATAACTGCCGGTGACGGCGGCTCGGCTCTCGCTGAAGCGATAGTAGTCGCCCGGGCATTTGCCCAGTCGCCCGGTACCGAAGCCAACAATCGCAGTGCAGAGACACCTGCTCAACTGATATTATTCAGTGATGGAAGAATCCGCGATGCAGACCAGATAGCGGTTGGCTCTGATGAGCTGATTTTTAACTGCATCGGAAAGTCTATGCAAAATATCGCCATAACGGCCATGCAGGCACGCAGGTCTTATGAAGATCCCGATGAAATAAGTGTTTTTGCAACCATAGCTAATTATGATACTGAAGAAACGACCTGTGATGTGCAGCTCAGTATAGACGAAAACGTTCAGGCCATAAGGTCTGTAACTATTCCACCCCAAACAATAAGTGACACCGCTGCTACTGCTCAACCCGGCAAAGTATCAATTGATTTTTCCCTATCTGGTGTGGATACCGGAGTCCTTGAAGTAAGACATCTAAAGCCTGACTCATTACCTCGTGATGATGCAGCCTGGGCTATTCTATCACCTCCCAGGGAACTAACAGTCCTTCTTGTTACTACCGGTAATATAGTGCTTGAGTCGGCACTAAAAGCCTGTCCGCTTGCAAGGCTGGAGCTACGTTCTCCGGATGAATTTGAGGCGATGGACTTTGGAACCATGAGCGTCAAACAGCCCTACGATGTTATCGTATTGGATAATCACAAACCCACTAAACTGCCTAAATGCCGTTATCTGGTCTTTGGTCATCCGCCGGATGGCATCGATGTATTGGCTCCAGAGCAACTGGAAAACCAGGTCATCGTAGACTGGAGGCCGAGGCACCCGGTACTGAAGTATGTCAATCTAATGAATCTTTTTGCGGCTAAGTGTTTCAAAATGACTTTGCCTCGCGATGCAGAAACTCTGGCCGAATTCGGTCAGGGCCCTGCCCTGGCACTGGTGCGGCGAACAGGGAGTATCTTTCTGCTTGCCGGCTTCGATATCCTGCAAACCAATTGGCCGTTCGAACCAGGCTTTATCCTGTTCTGTTACAACGCCACTGCTTTTCTTGGAATGCAGGCGGGTCAAAACCAGGAAACTAACCTGAAAGTAGGCCAACCTATTATAGTCGAAGGTCTCATACCGGAAACTTTGGCCGAAGTCAGCGGTCCCGGATTTTCCGGCAATGAGTTAAAAGCCAACGCCGCGGGTACCATTCGTTTCCCCGGTATTGATAAGGTCGGTGTGTACGGCCTGAAGGTCCCTGACCAGCCAATTAGGCTTTTCGCTGTCAATCTCCTTGATTTACAGGAAAGTAATATCGAACCTATGCGGGAAATTATCCTCTCAGGATTACCGGTTCAGGCTCAAGATAACCCCTTAAGCCGGTCGAATCTGCCGTTATGGCCGTTCCTTGTAGGAACAGCTTTAATACTTGCGTTACTGGAATGGTTAGTATATAATTCAAAGGTGCGGATTTAATATGTAAATGTTATTTGTAGCAAGGGTTACAAATGTTACGCATTTGCTTAACGCTGCTGGTAGTTGTTGTTCTCGCCTTTGCTGGTACTGCATCGGCCGACTCGCCTTTCAATGTTGATTGCTTCTTTGGCTGGAACGGGTGCTATCGCCCTATGGAATGGACTCCTTTGGAAATTGGTATCAGCAGCTCACTTACCGAACCTTTTGCGGGTTCTCTTAGCGTATCAGCCAAACAGGATGGTCTAAACACCTTAAACATTATTCATACTTTCGTGCTTACTCCGGATGTCCCTTTACATATACCGTTGGTCACAAAATTGGCCTTTGCCGCTGATAAATGCAGTGTGAGAATTACCGACCAACGCGGCCGAACACGCTGGAGTTACGATTTCGAACTTTGGGATTTCTCCCCACAAAAACGGACACTGACCGCCATAGGGGAGAATGATTTGTTCATCGGACTCATTGGCCGGAGAAAATTCGGTCTGCCAGGCTTGCCGCAACAATCCGCCTGTAAGTCGGAAGCGGGCCGGGGAAAGGTGCATTTAGGAGATAAACTACCTCGAATGGTGCCCTGGGACTGGACGGGTTTCGTTTCTCTTGACCTGCTTATTCTTTATGATCCTGATTGGAACCAGTTTAATAAGAATCAATTAAATGCGATAGCACAATGGATTTCCAACGGCGGAAAATTACTGCTTGTCCTTGGAAGCCAACCCCTCCTCGGAGAAAATCCAATCGCTGAGTTACTCCCATTTGAAGTTCAACAGGCAAAGCAAATTACCATCAACACGGATAAACTTAAGGATTGGGAATTGAACTCTGCCGGTTCGGAGTCTGTTGTGTGCTGGCCGTTAAATCCCAAACCCGGCGCACGTTGTTACAAGACTGACAATGCAGATAAAGAAGAATGCCTTTTTGCAACAGGATATGTAGGTTTTGGGCGAGTTGGTGTATTGGCGTTTGATCCGTCCACTATGACCGAATTTCAAAAAACAAATTCCACCCGGTTTTGGATTGGCCGTATAGCAGCAATTTTAGAGGACAGTGACATCAATGCTGAGTTTGGCACAACAAATCAACGGAGGCGAAGTTCCACTGTTAGAAAGACTTATCGTGGATTCGGCTCTCAGAGAAGTATCACGCTTGCTGAAGACGCCAAAGATGACCGTGATAATCGCCAATATGACAATCGATACGATATTGGTCGGGCCCAGGCTGGAAGTAATGCGGTCATGGAATACCTATACAGTATTTCCGAATTGCGGCCTTTGAGCATTTGGTGGGTAATACTGCTACTGACTCTCCTGGCGGTTTTACTGGGACCGGTAGACTATAAAGTGCTGAAACGTATAAACCGCCTGCCATTGACATGGGTCACATCCGCCTTTTGGATTATCTTGTTTTCAGCCGGTGCCTATTATGGTGTACAGGCCCTTCGCGGTGGCAAAATGCAGTTCCGAATAGTCACAGTCCTGGATGGAATCAAGCACTTCAACGGTGCGTGGTCCACCGCCTATTGTGGTTTGTTTGCACCTTATAGCGATGACTATCAGCTTAAGGACCTTGATGAAAAACAATGGTGGTCCGGCATCGCTCCCGCACAGGAACATCTTTATGCTTACCGCCAACAAACAGGCAGCAGAAATATTTATTGCTTCCAGCATGATGGAAGCAACCTGCCCTATTCGTTACCCATCAACATATGGACAATGCAGTGCTTAATGAATGAATCGCACTTACAGCAACTGCCTATTGACGCTAAGATTGAGCGCCGGGGAGATGAAATATTTCTTACAATCGTCAACCAATTAGAAAGCCCGATCAAAAGAGGTTATGTTCTGTTCGATCAAAATCAGGCTGTCAGTTTCGGCTCCGTTAAAGGTTATTCGACGGGAGAATTTTCTGACAGGTTGAAACCATTTCAAGGCTGGGAGAGAACCATCATCAGAAGTTCTGATGGAAGGTATCGGTCCTATAGGGACGGTTACCAATCCGAGTTTAAAAATGAAACCGCCTTTTCCGCACAGGGATGTTTACAGCGAACTCAAACCATCAAGGTATATCTTGCAAAGGGAGCTGCCGTAGTTTTTGCGGAGTTTGACCGGGCTCCCGTATCGTTCGCCGTAAAGGGCCGTTCGTGCGACTATAATCATACACAACTGGCTCGTCTTGTTGTTTTTCCCGAATAGATAACGAGGAAATAAAAATGATTGAAACGAAGCGTCTCACTAAAAATTACGGGAATTTAGCGGCGTTGGTTGACCTCGATCTGGTCATCGAAGCCGGCGATATTTTCGGTTTCATAGGCCCTAATGGGGCCGGAAAAACCACTACCATGCGCATTTTAGTTACCTTGCTGGAGCCCAGCCGTGGGCAGGCATTCATTGACGGCCTGGATATCACTAAAAAAGGTAAGGAAGTTCGCAGAATAGTCGGATATATGCCCGACTTTATGGGGATCTACGATGACCTTAAGGTGTTCGAATACCTTGAGTTTTTTGCAGCTGCTTTCAGTATTGAACCCAAAAAACGAAAATCCATCGTCGAAGGTGTTCTCGAGTTGACCGACTTGCAGAGCAAAAAAAGTTTTACGGTCGATAGTCTCTCTCGGGGTATGCAGCAGCGCCTTGGCCTGGCCCGTGTACTCATTCACGACCCAAAGGTACTGATTCTGGACGAACCTGCCAGTGGTCTTGATCCACGTGCTCGCATTGAAATTAGAGAGCTGCTTCGCGAACTCAAGCGTATGGGAAAAACTATTATGATATCCAGCCATATACTAAGCGAACTCGAGGAAATCTGTGACCACGTCGGCATTATTGAGCATGGCCGGCTGGTATTTAGCGGTACAATGGAGGAAATTCGGCATCGAATGGGTGTCCAAAGTAAAGTCCGTGTGCGTGTAGCTAATAATCAGCAGCGCGCTATTGAACTGCTCTCAGCCCTGCCTGACGTTGAGGATGTTCAATCCACAGGGGTTTATATCGCCGTGACTCTTCGCAAGGACCGAAACACCGACGGCATCATTGCTCGCACACTTGTCAATGGTAAAATAGATATTGTGTCACTCGAACCTCAGCAGGTCAAACTTGATGAGGCGTTTCTCCAGTTAACCAAAGGTATTGTTCACTAATACAAAAGATAAGGTGAGCAATCATTACTGTAGGCAGTAAAGACCGATATAAAGCTAAGGATTGTACATGGCTGTGGCACTGGTCAATTCGTTTTCAAGATTCATTAATCCGTCCTGGTTGACCGGGCCGATCTTTGACAAGGAGTTGCGTGTTTCCAGCCGCAGACGACGAAATTATGTCCTCCGTTCCGCTTATCTGTTAGTACTTGTCTTTCTTGTAGCTGGCGCCTGGTCTATTGCTCTTTTAAGGGGCTCGGGAACCTCTGTCGCCTTGCGGGTATCACGCATGGCTGAAGTTGGCAGATATCTTGTTCTGATGATAACATGGTTTCAATTTTTGACCGCCCAGATTCTTGCTGCGGTTATGTTCAGCAACTCGATTAGTGATGAAATCCGCCGGGGCACGATTGATATTCTCATGACCACGCCGATAAACTGTGTGCAGATCGTTCTGGGAAAGCTGTTTAGCAAACTGTTTCAGTTGATTCTGGTGCTGGCTGTAAGTCTGCCTTTATTGGCCGTCATTAGAGTTTTCGGCGGAATCCAGTGGGATTATGTCGTCTCCGCTTTGAGCGTAACTGTTACAGCCACTGTTTTTGTCGGATCGTTGAGCATGTTTTTGTCTACAAGGTTTCGCCGTTCGTATCATGTCATCCTGATTATGACCACCTTCTTGGTCGTTGCTTATCTATTCATGATTCCGCTATCAGTCTTTCGCGGTTCAAACAACATCCTGATGAGAGTTATACTGCATATCAATCCTTTCGCAG
>SMTZ1_10011364_pt1 | contig 14705 bp, 11 predicted proteins | sample DeeMarSWOR136_30_FD_25667 | JGI IMG/M metagenome (IMG submission 25667) | reverse complement strand
ATTTAGGTTGGATAAGGAGGACTCCGGTATGCCAACGATAACCTTGGATAGAGACCGTTTCTCTTCTTATGTGGGACGAAACGTCACCGTGAAGCAGATGGCTAAATGGCTCCCGTGGCTGGGAACCGACACAGAAGAGGTCGGCTCAGACTACGTGAAGATCGAGTATAACCCGAATCGCGTGGACTTTTGCAGCTACAGTGGAGTAGCCAGAGCCTATCGGGGACTCATGGGCTGGGAAACTGGCATGCCCAACTTTAAAGTGAAAAAGGGAAACATCACACTGACTGTGGACAAGAGTGTGGCTGAGGTCAGACCATACGTTGTTTCCGCTGTTGTCCGAGACTTAAACATCGACTATGAGACAATCAGGGAGCTTATGGAGATGCAGGAGGCTCTCCACTGGATGGTTGGCAGGGACAGAAAAAAGGCTTCCATTGGGGTGCACAACTTGGATGCTGTTAGGCCTCCCTTCTCGTATGTTACCTGTGCCCCCAACGAAATCAAGTTTGTTCCGTTAGACAAGACAGAAGAGATGACTCTGCAGGAGGTTTTGGAGAAGCATGAGAAAGGCATGGCATACAAAAGTGAAGTGGACTGGGCTTCAAGGTATCCTTTGATTGTGGATCGAAATGGTGATGTTCTCTCTTTTCCGCCCATAATCAACGGCGAGTTGACCCGTGTTGTCGAGGACACGCGGAACCTTTTCATCGACGTTACTGGCACCGAAATGAACGCCATCTCAAGAAGCTTGAACGTTCTCGTCACTGCCCTAGCAGACATGGGCGGCACCATAGAAAGTGTTCCTGTTGAGTATCCTGACCAAGTTTTGGTTACTCCAGACCTTACTCCTCAAAAGATGAAGTTGCACGTGGATTACTCCAACGAACGTTTGGGTCTCAGCTTTTCGGCGGCACAAACCATAGCGGCTCTTCAGAAGTCTAGGCTTGACGCAAAAAAGGCTGAAAAAGGAGTTTTGGATGTTACGATTCCCGCGTACCGAACCGACATACTGCATGAGATCGACTTGGTTGAAGAGGTCGCCATCGGCTATGGCTACTATAATCTGACACCAACAATTCCGGCGACTGTGACAACAGGCAAGCAGCATAGGGTCAGTGAGGTGGCGGCGGACGTCCGGCAGATAATGGTTGGTTTAGGTTTCGTGGAAGCCCTTAATTTTGTTCTCACCAACGAGGTTGATCATTACCATAAGATGCGGCGAAAACCTGAGGGGCTTGTGACTCTGGCGAACCCAGTTTCCACCGACTATTCGATAATACGGAACGATCTTTTGCCTAGCCTAATGAAGAACTTGGCAGACAGCAAACACCACGTTTTTCCTCAGCGAATGTTCGAAGTCTCCGACGTAATCAAACTAGACGACGACTCTGAAACAGGCACAGAACGGAGAATACATGCTGCAGCAGTTTCATCTCATCCAACAGCCAACTTCACCGAAATCAAGTCCATTCTGGAGGCTTTGCTGATGAACCTTGGCTTAAGAAAGTGGACTATAAAGGAGGCTGAGAATCCGAGCTTCTTGCAGGGAAGAGCAGCCACTGTTTCATTCAAGGGCACGGAACTTGGCGTTGTCGGAGAGATTCACCCAGAAGTCCTCAACAACTTTGAACTGGAAAATCCGACAGGCGCATTCGAAATAAACCTCCAAAGAATAATAGACGCAGCCAAGTGAGGGCTCCTTTTTGAATAGAAAAGCTTAATGTTCCCTTGTGTCAGTTTCTTTATTTGCGATGATAGTGGGCTGGAGCATATGACGGAGGGTTTACCCAGGCATGGGACACGGTGGGCGCGGGCAAAACCAACCCACGTTTGAGAGAGCTCATCTGAGAAGAGCGCCTTTGCTCCCTCTGTGAGGGTGAGAGTTAGTTGCGTGGGACACAAAGCCCGCGATACTTGTATTGTGCTTTTGGTCATGGAGTTGAATTAGACGAGAAGCTTTCAAGCCAATTTTTGCCTGTTTAGAAGCCTTGTCGTCAAGTCGGTCATACTCCAAGCAGCTTTTTTCATGTAGATAACACGTTTTTTTGAGTCAAAAGCTTCTAATCGGTCATTTTCCGAAAAGTTAAATAAGACTTCTCGTAATTCACTTCATTCTTAACCAGTTTAAAGGGGTTTAAACGCTTGACTAGGAAAGGTTTGCATGTGAAAGCAAAGGAGTTAAAGACAGACGTTGCGGTTGTAAAGGATCTGGAAGTTTCCATCGGCAAGATCGTCGATGACACTTGGGAAGAGCCTGAAGGTCCAACTCCTTTTCCATCAATTACTGATCTGAGGGATTGGGACTTCAAGCTTCTCAATCGCTACAAACCATTTTATCTGCCCTTCTGTGATGTCTGCTGTCTATGCACATTCGGAAAATGTGACCTATCAGGAGACAAGCGAGGGGCATGTGGATTAAACATGGCTGCTCAGCAGTCGCGGATCGTTCTCCTCGCCTGTTGTATCGGAGCCGCCACCCACATCGCCCACGCCAGGCACTTGGTTGAACATTTGATAGAAAAATATGGGCGAAATATTCCCCTTGATCAAGGAGGCTTAAACATTGATGTAGAAGCCCCTGTTACACGTCTGGTTTGCGGCATCAGACCTAAGACACTCAAGGACGTGGAGGAGGCCTTGGATTGGGCTGAAGAACAAGTTACACACTGTCTTTCCGCTACACACACTGGGCAAGAAGGAAACAATATTGATTTTGAGTCAAAAGCTTTCCATGCGGGAATGGCTGATCAGGTTGGAATGGAAATCGCTGATTTGGCTCAGATTTCAGTTCTAGGTTTTCCAAAAGCTGATCCTGAGGCTCCACTTGTCGAATTGGGATTCGGAGTAGCTGATGTCAAAAAACCCACAATTCTTGTAATCGGACACAACGTTCCTTCAAGCGTTGGAATAATTGATTACCTGACTGAAAAGAAGATGATGGGCAGAGTTGAAGTTGTAGGAATATGTTGTACAGCCCACGACCTAACACGGTATAGTCCTTCAGCTAAGATTGTTGGCCCCATCTCTTGGCAACTAAAATACATCAGAAGCGGACTAGCTGACCTTATTGTCGTTGACGAGCAATGCATCAGGGCAGACACTTTGGAAGAAGCGCAAAAAGTCAAAACCCCAGTGATCGCATCGAGCCCCAAAAACTGTCTAGGTCTCGAAAACAGCACCGACAAACCCGCGAATGAACTTGTATCTAGTTTGGTTGAAGGCAAGGTTCCAGGTGTGCTGATTCTGGATACTGACAAGGTTGGAGAAGTTGCAGTTGAAACTGCTATGGCTGTAGCCCCAAAAAGAAATAGGTTCAAGATAATTCCAGAGATAGATGAGATAATTGAGGCGGGCAAAGCCTGCACTGGATGTAATGAGTGTATTCGAGCCTGCCCCAACAACCAGCCTATCCCTGAAGCCATGAAGGCAGCAGCAGAAGGCGACCTTAACCCCTTGGCTGCAATCCTTGAAGAATGTGTAGGATGCGCCCGCTGCGATAGTGCATGCCCCAACGACTTTCCTCTCCACAGCTTCATGGTGAAGGCGGGAGAAGAAGATTTGACGCAAGAAAAGTATATGATGCGCTGTGGACGAGGCGCCATCCAAGATGTGGAGATACGAGAGGTTGGCGGTCCCATCGTTCTCGGCGAAATTCCTGGTGTAGTGGCTATAGTAGGATGCGCAAATTATCCTGACGGCAACGCAGCAGTTGCAGAAATCGCTGAAGAATTCGCTAGACGCAGATTCATAGTTGTCCTTTCAGGATGCGCAGCCATGTCCGCAGCCATGGTAAAAGACGAGGAAGGAAAAACCCTATACGAGAAATACCCTGGCGGATTTGAAGCTGGAGGCATCCTAAACGTGGGCTCATGCGTCTCTAATCCCCACATAGCAGGAGCCGCAATAAAAATTGCAAGCATCTTTGCAAAAAGGAACCTGCGGGCTAACTACGAGGAAATCGCCGATTACATTCATAACCGAGTTGGAGCCGTAGGTCTAGCTTGGGGCGCCATGTCTCAGAAGGCAGCGTCAATAGCCGCAGGTTTCTGGAGGCTCGGAGTACCCGTAATCGTTGGTCCGCACGGATCCAAGTATAGGCGCATGCTTCTTGGAAGAAAAGACAAAAAGGAAGATTGGTACGTCTATGATGCCAGAACCGGTGACAAAGTTTACGTGGGTCCCGCTCCTGAGCACCTGTTCACCACGGCTGAAACCAAAGAAGAAGCAATAGTGATGATTGCGAAGCTCTGCATGAGACCCAACGACACCACTAAAGGTCGTAGCATGAAGCTGACCCATTACATCGACCTTCACAAGCGGTATTATGGGGTTATGCCCGATGACATACACCTCTTTATCCGAAACAAGATGGACATACCAATCACCATGAAGACCGAAATCCAAAAGATTCTGGAAGAAACAGAATGGAAGGAGACAAGAATTCCAGACCCAACTCTTCTAAAGAGGATGGTTAGAAAAAGAGGTTGATAAAAATGAGTGCAAAAGCAGAACCTTGGCAAACAGCAGAGATAGCTGGACCTAAAAAGGCTCTACTCATAATGAAACCTGAAGTTGTGGTGGCAATGATAAAACGGGCTAAACGGTCGGTTCTCATTGTCGGCCACTTAGCCACTGAAACCGACTCAGAAAAAGGAAAAATGATCGATTACGCCATCCGCCTTAACAAGGCCAGCGGAATTCCCGTAGTCGCTACAGCTCACACAGTCCGTGATTTTGTAAAACAAGGATTTCATCCAGCTGCCCAGATGTCAGCCATGGACATCGGCAACAGGCTCAAGGACCCAACTTGGAGTGGCTTAGACGGTAAAGGTCCATATGATGTGGCTCTCTTCATGGGACTACCATATTATATGGAGTTCGTGATTTTATCAGGACTGAAACACTTCTCCACAAATCTTAAGACTATGACCTTAGACAGGTACTACAATCCTCATGCAAGCTGGTCTTTTCCAAACCTCAATGTCGAGGATTGGACTCAAAGTTTAGAGATTATCATAAACAAACTAGGAGGTAAATAAGACAATGTCAATGTTTGAAGACATCCCAGTTGATGTTGGAGTAATATATGAAGGAGAAAGAATCCGAAGAAACAACATGCAAGTAGAACTGGGAGGACCAAACCAGGAAACAAAGTTTGAGCTAGTGCGAGCCAAGAAACTAAACGAGGTGGAAGACGAAAAGATAACCACCATCGGACCAGACCTCAAAGACCTAGAAGAAGGAAGCAGCGTCCCCTTCGGCATCTACATAGAGATCGCCGGCAAAAACGTTGAAGAGAACCTTGAGGGCGTAGTAGAACGTCGTATCCACGAATACTGCAACTTCATCGAAGGAATCATGCACCTGAACCAACGCTATGACATATGGATACGAGTAAGCAAGAAATCATTCCAGAAAGGGCTGAACTCCTTCACCTATATCGGGAAGGTCTTAACAAGGCTCTACAAGAGCGAGTTACCCTTCATAGAAAAAATCCAGATCACCTTCCTAACTGATCCAGCAAAAGTTAAAGAAATGTATGGTCAAGCACTGGAAATTTATGATGCCCGAGACGCAAAAGCGCGAGGAATGAAAGACGCAGAAGTTGGAGGAATGAAAGACGCAGAAGTTGACACCTTCTACGGCTGCACGTTATGTCAATCCTTTGCGCCGACACACATGTGCGTAATCACTCCGCAACGATACTCCAACTGCGGATCCATCAGCTGGTTCGACGGCAGAGCCTCTGCGCAGGTTGACCCAAAAGGACCAGTTTTTGCCATCGATAAAGGAGAGGTACTTGACAAAGAAAAAGGAGAATTCTCTGGCGTAAACGAGTCTATAAAAAACAAGACCTTGGGCGCTGTTGATCGAGTATGGATGTATACCGGTTTCGGTTATCCACACACCTCTTGCGGTTGCTTTGAAGCCATAGCTTTTTACATTCCAGAGGTAGAGGGTTACGGCATAGTGGACCGAGGATTCAAGGGAGTAGCCGTAAACGGCTTATCGTTCTCAACCCTGGCGGACTCAACTGCCGGAGGCAGACAAGTAGACGGTTTCCATGGCATATCCATTGAATATATGAGGTCACCCAAGTTTCTGGAGACAGATGGAGGCTGGGACCGAGTGGTCTGGGTGCCCCAAGATATTATGGAACGCGTTAAAAACTTCATTCCCGAGGAAGCCGTCGACAGAATAGCAACAGAAAACACCGCAAAAACAGTTGACGAACTAAAAACCTTCCTGAAGGAAAAGAATCATCCTGTTGTCCAAAGATGGAAAGAGGCTCCAGCTGAAGAAGCACCTGCCGCTGAAGGCGAAGAAGCCCTAGAAGCAGCAGTATTTCCAGTTTCTACAGCAACTTTTGCCGCAGGCGGATTCAAAATAATATTCAAAAACGCTAGAATCCACGCAGAAAAAGTAATAATCAAGCGGGAAAAACAAAAAAGGTGAAAGCACATGCCCAAAAGGGCGGAAAAGAACTCTGACCTCAAACTTCCCCCCGAACTTTTAGACCTCCTTGCCGGCAACGATGAGATTGAGCTCGAAGATGTCGAGATGATAATTGACGAACTGCAGTTCTTGTTTCAGCCAGGAGTTATGCCTAGTCCCCCAAGAATGGTTCCGCCAAAAATAGCTAAACCAACATCGCTTTTTGATGCACCGTTCACTCTTCCAGTGCAGAAGTATCCGGCGCAAATCGTCGAAGTCAAGCTTGGAGCCACAAAGAGCGAAGGGGGAAGCAGAGGAAGATCAATCGTTGTTGGTGGAGAGAAGTCTCCAGCCTTCTATACATTCGAGAATCTCACCCCTAATCCACCCATCGTTTCTTTCGACGTTTTCGACTCCAAGGTGCCCCTGCCGAAAGCTGTGAAGATGAATTTCAAGGACGTCGTAGAGGATCCTGCAGCATGGGCAAAGTTTTGTGTTGACAAGTACGGAGCAGACATGATCACTCTACACCTTGTCAGCATCGATCCCTTGAACGAGAAACCTTCAACCCCGGCGGAAGCCGCGAAAACGGTAGAAAATATCCTGCAGGCCGTTGACGTTCCCCTCATCGTGGGGGGCTGTGGTGACCCCGAGAAGGACCTAGCAGTATTTGAGAAGGTTACTGCTGCAGCTGCCGGAGAACGGCTGCTTATCAGCACAATCACCTTAGACATGGATATTGAAAAGTCTGCTAAACTAATCAAGGAGCATGGTCACGTTGCTTTGGCTTTCTCGCCTATGGACCTGAACCAAGCAAGGGAGCTGAATAGGCGCCTCTTCGAGTTCCTGCCAAAAGAACAGATAGTTATGGACACTACAACAGCCGCTCTGGGATATGGGCTTGATTATGCTTACACTATCATGGAGCGGGCTCGGCTAGCCGGTTTGATGGGCGACCCAGAGCTTCAGCAACCCATGTCATCTGGAACAACCAACGCTTGGGCTGCAAGGGAAGCTTGGCAGAAGATGGATCCCCAATGGGGAGCCAGAGAACTTCGAGGACCCCTCTGGGAAACTGTCACGGCGCTGACACTGCTGTTGGCTGGCGTCGACGTGTTCATGATGATGCATCCTGCAGCCGTCAAAAGTCTCAGAAACGCAATCAGAGAATTGTCGGCAAAGAGAGGCAGAGGAGATCCCGAAAAGGTCGCCAACTGGATGGCAGCGAAATTTTAAGGAAGGGTTAGAGATGACAGAAAGAGAAATTAAACGTGGAATGAAGCAACTCAGCCCAATCGACATTTACATGCTGCTCCCCAAAACAAACTGCAAAGAATGTGGAGAAGAAAACTGCATGGCTTTCGCCACAAAAGTGGTGAACAGAGAAATTACTATAGATCAATGTCCTCCACTTTTGACGAAGAAATACGAAAAGAACTACAAGCAGCTCAAGGAGATGCTTAAGCCAGCCGTCAAAGAGGTAACTGTTGGCGTTGATGACAGCGCGATCAAGATTGGCGGAAAGCTGATCATGTACCGTCACGAGTTCACATATTTCAATCCAACAGCCATCGCCATAGATGTCACAGATGAAATGTCTGACGAGGAATTGTCTGACCGCGTAAAGAAAACCCAAGAATTCACCTACACGTATATCGGTAGCGATCTGAGACTCCAAATGGTGGCAGTCCGTTCCACTTCCAATGACCCCGATAAATTCAAAGCCGCAGTTAAGAAAGTTGCAGAAAAAACTAAGCTGCCAATAATCTTGTGCTCCTCTAATCCAGCAGTCATCGAAAGCGGCTTGATGGCTATTCCTAAAGCCCGACCTCTCATCTACGCTGCCACAAAGGATAACTGGAAGGAAATGGCGGAGCTGGCGCTGATGTATAAATGCCCGCTGGCTGTTTCTGCTCCAAACGACCTTAACCTCCTCAGATCATTAGTTAAAACCCTGAAGGAATACAGAATCGAAGACCTTGTATTGGATCCAGGCACCTTCCCCAGTGCAGGTTTAGGAGACACCATAAACAATTTCACAATGCTCCGTCGCGCAGCATGCAACATGGGCGACGAATTGGCGGGCTATCCCCTAATAGGAACACCCATCGTTGCCTGGACTGAACCCGCAAACTCTCCGACAGTAAACGCTTGGAAAGAAGCCCAAGTTGCCTCCATGCTCATAACCAGATTTGCGGACATCATGATTATGCATGGCACCGAAGGCTGGGCTCTTCTTCCGCTGACTGTTTTGAGGCAGAACATCTACACTGACCCCAGAAAACCGGTTGCTGTAGAAGCAGGATTGAGAACCATTGGAACTCCCGATGAAAACTCTCCGGTACTGATGACATCGAACTTTGCGTTAACCTACTACACTGTGGAACAGGACATAGAATCCGCGGGTAAGTCTGCATATCTTCTCGTTGTTGATTCTGAAGGCACAGCTATAGACAGTGGAGTTGCTGGCAGAAAACTTACAGCGGACACTGTTGCGGATGCTATCAAGGAGAGTAAGCTGGAGGAAAAGGTGAAACACCGAAAACTGATAATACCCGGCAAAGCGGCGCGCATCAGCGGAGAAATAGAGGAACTGTCCAACTGGGAAGTTCTGGTTGGACCACAAGACTCTTCGGGTATACCAAAATTCCTGCAGGACAAGTGGAAGTAGCTTATCTCTGCTACCATCTTTTTTCGTTTCTTTTTTGTTGTTTTTATATTCTGGCTTTGCTGCAACTTTGTATCTGCCAGCCACATTGCATAAAATGTGACGCTAACGCTCGGTTTTTTTAAGGGTTTATCCGTAATAAATACATAATATTCTATAGGATGATCACACCTCTAGAACAAACAGTGAAGCTTCGGAGGAGATTACTGAATTGCCCAAAAAGAGCGAGGATTCAAGTGTGAACATCTATGACCTCCTCTCGGAAGCTTATGAGGAAAAAGAAGAAAAGAAGAGCAGGCGGGCTGAGCTTCTGGAGTCCATGGACGTGGAGGATCGATTTGAAGAAGGAAGCATCGAGATTGACATGCGAAAATGCATAGGAATAGAGTGCAACTTGTGCGTAAAAGCCTGCCCCACCAACGCCCTCTACTGGAAAGCTGGAGAGATCGGAATCGAAGAAGACTTGTGCATCCACTGTACCGCGTGTGTGCTAAGCTGCTGTGTAGACGATTGCATCAGAGTCACCAGAAAGCGTCCAGATGGCAAAACAGAAAGTTTCAGCAAACCACAAGATGTTCTGAAACTAAATCGCAAAATCATTTCTAAGAAAAAACGGGAAGGCGTCCAGTCCATCTTCGAAAATCCTGAAGAATACTACACAAACCAAGAATAGGCAATTATCACAGATGCTCCGCTGGTTAGGGCATTCGATTTCTTTGGCGTTAAGACCGTTTGGACTCGAGGAGCTTTCTTCTTCTGTCCTCTCCGGGCTTAAGCACGTCTTCCACCATCTTGAACTGTCTCTCGTAAAGGTGGCAGTTTTTGCTGTGAAAAATGAGTTTGCCCGTTTTGATGCCGAGGTTCCCCCTTCTGTTAATCTCTGAAACGAGTGCTTCGTTGAATATCTGAATTCCAGCTATGTTTGCGGGCAGTCCCGCGAAGGCGTCCCAAGACCTGAAGTAACATGTTAAGTTCAGTTGGTTATCCAATATCTCCGTGTCAATCAGACTCAAACAGGGAGGCTCATGCTTTCTATCATCAGTTAAACTTTTTTTGATGTCTTCTGGTAGCCGAATCACAAAGGTCACCTGTCTATCTCTCTTCTCCTCCACATATCGCTTAACGGCTTCTTCCACCTGATCCACAGGCTCTCTCATCCTGCTTCCATACGTGTATGTTTCGTCTTCTATTGCTCCAGACCACAGATACTTCAGAGCATACCATTGAACATACTTCATGTCGCAGGGAGCCATAAAATCAACTAAGGGGCGATTCTCAGGATGGGCGATCTCGATGCTCAGGTTCAACTTCTTAGTCTTGGAAACCTCAGAGCCGTATCCCACCTCAAAGGAGTCTCCGTTGACCCAGATCTCCTGTAAAACCTTGTACCAAGCATCTGGACAATCAAAGGCTTTAATCACAGCATACCTCAAGAGGAAACCTCCACTCTGCTTACTTCTTGTATGCGCCTCTTATAATTGCTTTTCACAACAAAAAAAGGATGTAAAAAAGAAGATTGAATTGTGAAAATAGATTCTAGCTGGCTAGCTTAATATCTATTTCTTCTCGGGGGTCTTCGTTTAGCGTAACATTCTCGGCAATATACCGGTCTGTTAGGGTCAGGTTTGAATGGAACTTGGCATTTTTGTCCACATTCAGCGCAGACTGCATCGTGCATCTCTCTTGGTCTACCATAAGACATTCGGATCGCACCTCCTATTCGTTAAGAGAATTAGTTTTCAGAACACTAATTCGGAAATGTTTACCTAAAACTTGCTTATAAAGTTGTGCACAATCATCTAAAAATTCTTGCCGATTTAATACATTTGAGTAGGAGCGCTGGCTTTTTTTGTATTCAATTAACTGGTTCCCGTGATTGCCGATTTAGGTTTTGGCTGATGTTCCGGTGGGTTTTCTTCAAGTAGATAGGATCTTAGGATGCTTCTTTTTTTCAGATTTAGTTTCTGTTTTTATTGGAACGGTATTTCCACATTCTTTGCATTTAACTGAAACGCTGCTCATGGAAATTAGCCTGAAGGGGGTCAACCGCCCACATCTTCGGCATTTGGCAAACCGGAGTCTTCCTTGGTCTTTTTTGTGGATGGTTTCAAGCAGCGCCGTAAATATGTTATAATCTTCTGGGTTTGGGATTTCCACGATGACTCACCTCAACAAAGCTTCTTCTTCAATAGGTTCTCTTTGTTTCAGAAGGTTTGACATTTCTCTGTAATTTTCGATATATTGGTTGCCTTTTGCAGTTGCTTCGTAAAACTTCTTTCCATTCTCTACGTGGACTCTAAGGAACCCCTTTTCGGTTAGGAAGGAAAGATACTCGTTTACTTGGCTGAAACTCAAATTTGCATTATACATGATCCGAGTTTTCAGCTGGCTTTCCTTAGTTGCTTCTATTATTTCCGCCATTATGTGTAGTCGATCTCTACGATCCCAAACTTTTTGTGCAGCACTATTTATCATTACAATTCCTCGCTAATTCAGTTCAGTAATTTTCTTCTGTACTAATCATGGTTAAAATACTGTGTTTCCTGAGGGATCATATTACCAAAAAAACAATATACCAAAAACTATCTGTTCAGACCGCTTCGACGCAACAGAAGTTTGCTCTTTTCGTGCAAAATCCGCTAAATGATCGCCAAGTGTTCAAAGAGTATTTTCAGCCCTATAACTATCAAAATTAGACCACCTAACGATTCCACTCTGTTTTTTAGAACGCGCCCAAATCTGCCGCCAATATAGACGCCGAAAAAAGACAGGGCAAAGGTAACAACTCCAGTTGTGATTGCAGGAATTGTGGCTGAAACCTTGAGAAGAGAAAGGCTGAGACCAACGGCTAAAGCGTCAATGCTGGTGGCGATGGATAACACTAGCAGTACATTGATGCTGAGCGAGCTGACGAGTCTAGCGGATTCCTTTCTGATGGACTCGTAAATCATTCTGGAGCCAATAAAGGCTAGAAGAAAAAAAGCTACCCAATGATCATAATCTGAAATCAGGTCTAGAATGTGTATGCCAGCGTACCAGCCGATGATGAGCATGATTGCCTGAAAGAACCCGAAGAAGGTGGCTATTTTGAGGGCGTTAGAGGTTTTGAATTTTTTATTTGCCAATCCATTTGCTATAGCTACCGAAAACGAGTCCATTGCCAATCCTAAGGCAATCAACAGTATTGTTATGTCCATTCGTCTTCACTCTTGGAGTTGTAGTTTGTGAATAAGCATACGCCTAAAAATGTTTCTGAGCTAGAATCTTGAACATAAAAATTTTGAAGTCTTTCTAATTAAGAGCAATATTAATAAGTGAAAAGTGTTCCGAGGACGGTATTCACGTTTGGGTAGTGTGTGACTTTAGCAATCTCTGAACCTGCCGACAATAAAACTGGAAACGGTCTTTCTATTCCCGTAGACCTGATTCGCACCTTCGGCATTATCTTGGTAGTGCTCCTTCACGCATCCAACGAATACTACACTACCATAATGCAAACCTCTCTTGAATCGCCGGTGTATTGGTGGTCATCTACCATCTACAAGTCCTTCGCTCTGCCCTGCGTTCCACTGTTCGTTATTCTGAGTGGCGCCTTGCTGCTTCAGCCCTCCAAAACCAACGAGCCTATCCGAGTTTTTTTGAAAAAACGGTTTAACCGCATCGGTTTAGCTTTCATGTTCTGGAGTGCAATCTATCTGGTGTGGGCGTTCCTGATCAGCCAGACGCCAGTCACCTTCGACAACGTTGTCGAGGGGGCACTCTACAGCTTATTTTCTGGCTCTTACTATCATTTCTGGTTTCTTTATCTGATAGCCGGTCTGTACCTGCTTACCCCCATCCTGCGCAAAATAGTGTCAGTAAAGGACCCTAAAATTCTCAAGTACCTGATACTGCTGTGGTTTGTAGATGTAGCCGTTGTACCCCTTATCCAGTTGGTTACAGGATATTCTCTGAACGACACTGTTTTTGTGGTTGGAGGGTTCATAGGCTACTTTGTTTTGGGCGTCTACTTGCAGAGAGTAAAGGTGCGTTCTTCAGTTTTGCGTGTGCTCTTCTTCTTGAGTTTCATTTTTACAATAGTTAGCACTTGGTTTATGCACGTTCATTTTGACTCTATAGGCCAAAACTACTTCTTTTTTGGTTATCTGTCTGTGAATGTGATACTGGCATCAGCTACCATGTTCATGCTTTTGATCAAGTTACCAGTCAACTGGTCAAGGAACATTCATCCTCTTGTCAACCGTGTTGTGCATGCAATTGGTAGAAACACTTTGCCGATATACATGTTCCATTTAATTGTTATGGAAACCCTTCAGAGAGGCTACTTAGGGTTTAAACTGAGTCTCACAGTCATGAATCCGGTTATCGGAATCCCTGTGATGACCGTGGCTACCCTATTTATCACGTTTGGGATAATTCTTCTCATGAAAAAAGTGCCTGTCTTGAGGACACTTATCGGCTAAGCATATGCCGAAAAGCATTGTAAGAGTCAAGAGCTTTCCGCGGAAAGAATGATTGCCTCGTAAACCTCATTGGCTATAACAGTTGCCCCTTCGCTGCCGGGATGTACACCGTCCCAGAAATATTCTGGGTGATTTTCTAATGCGGCGTAAACATCAATAATGAACAATCCTTCCTCATTTGCTATCTGCTCAATCCGAGGGATTATCCCCTCCACCAAATTTACGTTTTTCAGCTCAAGTTTATTATCGAAAAGTGGGGGCGGTTTCACGAGAAAAATTTTCGGATTACTTTCTAGCGCTTGTATTTCGTTGATCAGCTTCATGTAGTCAGGAACAAAATTTTCGATTGACTCGAAATGGTCTGTGCGGGCATCGTTGGTTCCAAGCATGATAACAGCAATATCGGGTAGAAAGTTTTTTGCTCTGACAAATTCAACCTGGTCGATGTAGGGTTGGCCTGTGTCGAGCAAAACTGTTGATCCGCCGGCGCCGAAGTTTCCCACCGTGTAATTGGTTCCGAGACGAATCTGCAGAGCATGCGGGTAGGCAGGTAACTCTGTTATGCTGTCGCCGATACATGCAACACGGATTAAGTTGGCGCTGCTGTTGTTATGTACCATGTTTCCAAGAATTATTGCTAATATGCTCAGAGTTACTAGCAGAACGCCAATGTATACTACAACCTTTTTTGCGTTTATGTTAATCCTTCCTTGACTAAACACGGGCTTATTGAACTCTACTGTTCATATATCTAAAAAGATTTTTGAGCCAAAACGTTAGATGTGCGCATGCCCTCACATATTATTACCGCTAATGTCAGCTCGAATAACCGATATTTTGGTTTATGAATGGCAACGGTTCTTTTTTGCACGAAGTCGAGAATTTTGTTCTAAACGATGTATCTGTAGGCGACGTATTTTCCCGCAGTCTGACTCTTTCTAATAACCCTAACTATGTCTCCAGGTTTGCCGCCCACAGCTATGATGGCTGGATCGTAAGCGTTGATTCTGGGCAACTGGTAAGGTTGCACTTTGTGGTCTTGCAGAAATTTCTCTTTTTCCTCGGGTGTGAGAAGTTCATGTTTCGACACGAAGTCGTGGTCGAAAATCTGGAATGACGGAAAGTTTTGGGGAATC
>SMTZ1_10005727_pt1 | contig 14709 bp, 15 predicted proteins | sample DeeMarSWOR136_30_FD_25667 | JGI IMG/M metagenome (IMG submission 25667) | reverse complement strand
CCTGTTGTTAAGTGTAATCCAGTGTATTCCAAGCAGTCCTGCCATTTTTGATTTTGGAATTAAGGGGAATTTATACAATAGTTCATAGATACCTCTGTACTGTCCTATCCGCTCTTCTGGCTTAATTTTCATCTCTTTCACCTCTTTCTGATGGACCAGTCCCTTCTCCGCTTTTACTAAGATCAATTAGTCTTTGAATTTCGTACTTAAAAGCGTTTCTGTGACGTTATGTAGTCCGACAACATGTAAGGAATTGAAGGACAAACCTTTTTAAGGTTTAAAGGTAATGAAAAAGGGAGGTGAAAGAATGAGAAAGATGATAGTCTTCTTACTGATAGTAGGAATCATCTTTGGAATGATAACTGCTACTGAAAACATGAGTGAGGAGAGTTCCTTGAGCAGTGCGGAATCCTCGTATGATATTGTGGAAGGAGGTGACAATCCCACCCCGTGTGGTGGCGGAGGTGGAGGTGCAGGAGGAGGTGCTCCGGGCTAGAGGTCTTTCTTCCAAGACCGTCCAACCATAGCGCGTTGTTTCTTTTTCACAATTCCCTCGGTTAGGAGTTCTACTTCTAGAGGAGGAATACTCAGGATTTCGGAAGTTTGGGTATAGACATCATTCATGAACTTTCCCGGATAGTAAGCTATTAGAATCAATTTATCCTGAACCTTGAAGAATGAAGGGGATGCTGGTAACTCAGAAAACACTTCTATGACAAAGTCCTCATACTCAGTATCAAACACGGAAAGATAACTCTGATATTTTGTGAGCGTTTCAGGATAAAAACTTGTATGAATAGTACACCGCTTATCAAGGGTTTCGAACCAGTAGTTGATCTTCTCTTTAGATATATGTTGATTTTTTATCAAAGAACCTTTTTTCTTCCTCAAATCGTACTTGAGGAATCTGTAGATCTTCTCATCATCCTCATCCCACTTCACGGTTTCATTCCAGTGGGTTTTGATGAATTCTCGTGGTGTGTAATCATGAGGACTGAAATGTTGTATCTTTTTCTGCATGTTCTGCAATGCACATTCAAAGGAGTGATCAGGAGTAAAGGGTATGTAGTAGTCAGAACGAGGCCCTTTTAACAAGATCTCCCCCTCAATCTCTATCTCTTCTTTAGAGATCACCAACGAGTTGCAGAACCCATACAATTGTGCATTGTAGATAACGCGTGGATCTTCACGATATTCCATGTAGGTAATATCCGGTTCTTCTGCAGTAAAGAAGTAAATATACTCTAACGTGTTTCCATGAGAGCATTTTCTGGTCTCTGGTCCTATGATGTACTGGTACTTATGAGCTTCCTCCAGCACTTTGGATACAGCACGAAAACCGAGCTTCTCAGATATCCGATAGTTCAAAATTCTGTAATTAGCAAAAAGAAGTTCATACAGGGCTCGGAACTTTCTCTTTTTCTTCTCAAGGGCAGACTCCAATCTTACACCTCCTCAGTTTTATGTTTCAGACATCTCAAAACTTAAAAAGCTTTCCATTTCACCCGTTACTGTGACATTTTTCTGTAAGAGAGATATCAAAGATACCAAGAATAGCCAAAAAAAGAAAAAAAGTTGTTACACGTGTAACAAAATTGAGAAAAACACCACGCAATTGACTTGAGCTTTCCTTGTCAGAAGGGCAGTACGAATTCCTAGAAACGTAACAAAAAGAATGTCATTCTTTCTCTAATCTAAAATGCTCTTACAGTAACCGGGCCATTCAACCTGGATGCGGCGGCTTCCACACATCTCTGGGAGAAGAGACAAGAATGGAATAGTCAAAATGGAATTCAGGGTCATAAACCCAGAAATAGAATTTAAGCAGAAAAGGATACATAGAATCGGGGAGTGCATCCTTCTGGTGTTTTTCTAAATAGCATTGCAGAGATTTCACATCTTCCCGACTCAATTTTGTGCAGGGTTCAAGAACATCAATAGAGATCTCATGAGATGAAAGGACTTCACCCTCCCAGATTCGCACCTGAAAGGTCAGGATTAGCTCTTTTAGACTTTTTCGTAGTGTCTTCACCGTAACAATACGATCTCCTGGTTCATACGCCATCCAGAGTGCTTCTCGGGGGAGGGCATCTTCGCCAATTAACTCTCTTTCTGTCCAGTCGTATCTACTCAATACACACTTGTCATGCTCCAATTCTTCTCTGGTAGTTCTTGCGAGCTCGAATTCTGTCAACAACATGAGATCGAGCAGTGCATCACGGCGAATTCCCCGTAATTCAGTCTTATCGAGTTCACTGGCAGCCCATCGAGCTGCTTCTTCTTCTGTGATTTTTCCTTCCAGGTACTCATCAATTTTTGCTATTATCTCTTCAGGGGTAGCCATCTTCCTCACCTAGTATCAACTTGCTTCATGTTGCAGTATTACTGTCCTTTTTAACTCTATTTCTATTCTTGATTTGGGAGGTCTCAGTGTTCACTGTTGAATGGTCTAATATCCATCTTTGTCAAATGCGAAACACAGTGGAACTCTCATAACACGGGCTAGAACGATTCGGAGGCTTTGTGCTGATAGTAATGATAATGTGTTATGCCATTCTGTTACCTTCTCCGCGATTATCTAGAGGATTCAAGGCGCTCCATCAACTTGTTAACCGAAATTCTTATAAGGGGTGAGAATAATAGAGAGAGGAGAGCGATGCAGAACATAAAACTACTCAAGAAGAATGTAAGTGGTGTGGAACGATCCTTTCTAATAAAGGATGGAGAAATCGTAGAATGTGACTTCGAAGAGGAAAAGGTACATTTCTTGCCGAGTAGTCTTTCGTACTTGGCAGAGACTTCTACTAAGTATGATAGAGAACTCAAGAAACTCTCTGTAGTTGCAGATAGTTATTGCATAATCTTTTTCTATGACAAGTATATCTTGGGAATTGTTGCGTCAGATGAGACAAATTTCCCTCTTTTGGAGATGGTGTCTAATAAGTTGCTCTACACTATTGATGTGTCTCCTGAGAAGATTGAGGAGGTTATAGATGAAGCTATAGATGAAGTTCTGCAAAGAATGGATACTTTCATAAAATGAGAACTGAAAAGTGTAACTGAAATTATGAATCAAACACGAATACGGCAGATCTGTTTTTTTTGGTGGTTTCGCCTCAACCTGCTTCAACCTGATCAAATATATCGATTATCAGATGGAAAGGTGTTCTTTTTTTGGCAGAACGGCAGACTCAAGGTGGAAGGCAATTTATCACCAGAAGTAGTTATTGAATTGCTAATCTATGTGCGAAAAAGACGTGGTGATGATATAGGCAGTGTACATTACATCAGCAACCATAGAGAAATGGTTCCACTTGAAAAGGTAATAGAAGCGTTAGGAGCACATGATTTTGAAATTTTCAGATTAGCTTTTCTACAGGACTGGCAAGCATGTCAGCAAGTGAGTTAGCCTCTTCTTCTCTTGGGAGAGAGCAGAACAGAGACTCCAAAAACCACGGAAGAAACAATGGCAATAGAAGATCCAGTGGGTAAATCCAGCAAGAAAGAGACTGCAACACCAGTGATACAGCACAAAACACCAATAACAGGGGAGAAAAGGGTGATCTTCTTCATGTCATAGAAAAACTGGTAGGCAGAGGAGGCGGGGTTCACCATTAAAGCAAACACTAAAAGGCCTCCCACCAATTTTAAGGAGAAAGCTACTGTTATACCAGTCAAAAACAAAATTAAGTAGTAGAAGGGTTTTGTATTGATACCGGAAGCTTCTGCTAATTTTCGGGAAAACATAATAGACTGGAACTCCTTGAAGAATAGTATAAAAATGAGGATGATGCCAACGGTCAACATGAGGAGCTTCAGAATGTTCTCCACGGTCATACCGAGAATGCTGCCCCACAAAATGGATAATGCTGTAGAACTCATAGCTGTTTGAGGTACTAAATTGAGAAAGATTAAGCCCAAAGAGATCATCAACGAAAAAAGTATGCCCAGGATAACATTGGTGGGGAGTTTTGCCTTTTCTGCTAGAGGTCCCAAAAGGATGGCCACACCAGTGGAAAAGACAATTGCCACTATCAAAGGATCTACCGATAAAACCAGACCCAGGGCAGCTCCTGCAAAAGCAGCATGAGACATGGCAAACCCTAAAGAGGATAAATTCATGCGGACTACAAAGGAGCCCACCAAAGAGCAGGATACACCAGTTAAAACTGCTCCCGTTATTGCAAGTAAGATCAGTCGTTCAATCATTGTGCCACCTGGAATTTTTTGTCTGATACGATTTCTCCCTTGTCCATGGTAATGATTCTCCTGCAGGTTGAAGGAATTGAGGATCGATCGTGGACTACCATGAGAATGGTTAACCCATGAGAATGCAGAGAGGAGATTTTCTGGGCAATGTCGGTTCGAGATGTTAAATCCAGGTTACTAAAAGGTTCATCTAAAAGTAAGATATCGGGTTCTTTGGCAAGGGCTCTCGCAATTAATACTTTCTGGAGCTGTCCGCCAGATAACTTTCCTACCGGAGTGTGCTGAAGGGTCAAAATGGAGAGGAATTCCATAGTTTTGGTGATAATGGTGTAGTCCTTTGCTGTGGGAGATTTTAGGAGACCAACCTTCCCGTATCGGCCCATTAGTACCACGTCTTTAACCAAAAAAGGGGTCAAACTGTCACAGGTGAATTCCTGAGGGACGTAACCAATTCGTTTCCTGATTTCTGTCCCATATTTTTTAAGATCCATACCTAATATAATGATCTCCCCTTTTGATTTGAGTAACCCGTTGATAGTTTCTAAAAGGGTGGTCTTTCCTGCTCCATTTGGTCCCAAAATAGTGAGAAATTCGCCCTGTTGAACAGCAAGGCTTACCTTTGTGAGGGTGGGTATTTTCTCCCCTTCGTATATAGTGGAAACATTGTTCAGTTCGATCATGGAACCACTTCGAAAAGTTCTTCATCTTCTTTGGCAAAGAGTGCTCTGGCTGTGCCTTCCAGTTCTTCTCTTGCAATAGTCTGAAGAGTTTTTAAAAGGTGGGTGTTAACTATTATCGTCACAGTTTCCGAACCTGTGGTAAACACTCCATAGATTTTTTGATCTTCTTTTATGCAGATATTCCCTTTTCCGAGGGTGCACCCGGATGTGAACTGGATTCCATCTACAATACAGGAATGAGGTGGCTTTTTCTGGGTGTGGACTTCTGCTTTCATAGTAAAGGGAGTACCATCTAAAAGATTTCTTGCCAAAATACCCATCTTGAGGCCCAAGACCAGATATGGGCCCAAGTGCCCATGGAAGTGGGCTGCCTGTTGGAGGAGATGAGTTGGAATATTCATGGTATCACGAATTTTTAAATTGTGCTACGCTTAAATGGTTTTCGCTTGTGTGGATTATCCTTGTTGGGGGATGTCTCATTTTGTTACACGTGTAACAATTTTGGTAATGAGACAGCTTTTCTCTTCAACTCTTTACGTTGAAGACATGCAAAAACTTTTAACAACCCACACCTAAACATAGGTATCAAGGAAGATAGAGAATCTTCTGTCTGCCTTCACCTTTGGAATTGGCTTTCACCTCAACCCCCGATCCTTGAAAGCTGGATTGGAGACTCCAGAGTAGTGATGAACGTGCGTACGGGTGAGGAAACGCAGACTCCATTGACGTCAGACAGTTTTGACAGAAGGTGATGTTCAAAAATGAGGGAGATGCAGCTCCTTCCTGGAGGGAAAAAATATGGAAGAAGAAAAAACCCAGATAAGAGAGAACTACTTCGAAGAGTACTTCAATTTCACGTGTGTCTTACGTGGAGAAGTAAAATACCTCGAAGAAATAAGAGAGCATATCGTCGAAAACTACGTTTTGAAAGGACTCATAAAATTGATTAAACCCACCTACTCAAAGGATAGGATATACATACTAGAAGAAGCACAGTGGAGGGAATACAACAGACTCAAAGAAATGGAAATTCGTTAAAAAGTCTTGTCACACTTGCAGAGAGAATTGACAAGCTAGGGAATATTAATGGAGATACAAAAGCACTGGTTAAGAGTGAATTCAAAAAGGTTGTGGATCACTCATGATCTGCAGAGTGAAAAGTGGATTCTCTGTATACTCTTGAACCTGGAAAAGAGAATTGAACCCTTCAGGTCAAATCGAGCTTACAGCCTTGAAAATTTTGCATAGCTATACATTTATAAGAAAGACACACCTATTACCACTATGACAAAAAAGAAAACTGTTCCACTGATAGTTGTCCTGACATGTGTGTGTGCATGTACAGGTCAGGGAGTGCTTCCTCCACTACCTGGAGACGCAATTGAGCTTGGTGCTGATTTGTACGAAGAATCCTCTGATCAGCAAACTGGAGACGTCACCATACAGTACACCTTGTTTCTCACAAATATAAGCGATGAGACCCTGGAGACAGTGATATTGAAGGATTTTGAACTTCCTTCAGATATTGTGATGAATAACGAGTACTTCGAGATAAAAAACTTGAGACCTGGTGAAACAGGGGAAGTCAATTTTAAGGTAATAGTAAAAGGATGGGGATTAAACAAACGAGATCAGGAGTGGGCCATTGATTTCACCATAAGGATAGAAAAGAATAGCGCATATACAGAGCAGACGTTCTACTATGGGATAACGTTGTATGCCTGAAGATTGAGAGTAGATTTCAGGTTGATCAATTCCGAACCACGCAGTAACAGACGGAAATGAAAGTGGTTAAATAGTCTAGTACAGTCGAGAATTGCAGTAATTGATGGAGGTAAAATGAACCCAAAATACGTGGCTTTAGTCTTTATCGGATTGACAATTGTGGGAATTGTGGGAATTAATATACTGCCAGTGAATAGTTCAACAGTTACACTCCAGACTGTCACCACTGATGGCGTAACTATTTTCTACAATTTGTATCAGCCAAAAGGGTTAACCCAAAAAAGACCTGCAGTCATCATGGGGCACGGAATAATGGTGAACAAGGAGATGATGACTAATTTCGCCACAGAGTTGGTGACCCAGGGATATATTGTTGTTACTCTGGACTGGCGCGGCCATGGACAGAGTACAGGAGATTTAACGAGAGAGGGGCTGTATTTAGATTTGGAAGCAGTTGTCACAGATATTCCTGTGCATGCACCTGCTGACATGGAGAGAATTGCTTTGCTGGGTTATTCCATGGGCGGCTTTCCCACGTACCAGTATGCTGTGAACCACTCCACGGTTAAAGCGTGGGTAGGGGTAGGGGCAGCTGCTGATGGGAGTATCTCGGACAAGACGACCCCTCAGAACGTACTAATGATTATTGCAAAGTACGATGAAGCATTTTCACCAGAGAGGGCAAAAGAATCTATGGTAGCACTCACAGGGGCTGAACTGGATAAAATTGAATTTGAGAAGGTGTACGGGAGTATTAACAATGGAACTGCCAGGAAAATTCATGTGGTACCGGGAGCTGATCATTTGACCACACCCTGGAATTCAGATTTTGTCATGACAGCTACCTCTTGGATTGGCGAAACCTTTGAGGGGTCACCCCCAGATATTTCAGTAATGGTATTCCACAAAAGGGTGGTACTCCTTTTTACTGGACTTACAGGGCTTGTGGGACTTCTTTGTGTGCTCTCATTTATGGCAGCTGAAAAGGTTGGAATCACATCTGATGGACCATCTCTTGTACTGGAAAGTCTCTCTGTCAGCTCATTCATTGGAAAGTATTATGTGGTGACACTCCTTTTGGTTTTTACCATGGTACTCTTTCTTCCTCTGTTCTTGACGCCTTTACCTTTTACTGCTCTTCTTACCACGTTAACGGGAGGACTTGGAGTTAATATGTTGGTTTATTGCTGGATCTTGGCAAGGAAAGAGGAGAATCCTATAAAAATGATTTTGAAGGAGAATCTGTGCCAGGGCCCGAAAATCTGGATATTCTCAGTAGGTATAACTGTGGTATTCATGGGTTGTTACTATTTTCTGGTGGGGTTACATTTTCTGGGAATGGTTCCGTCATTACCGCGGATTCCCTATTTAGTGCTGTATACTGTTATTCTCTTTTTTATATTCTGGGGTTATTCATTTTTTATCCAGAAAGTTTCTAACCCATTTTTGGAGAGAAAATTAAAGATTAAGAACTCAACAGCCAGGTTTCTCTTGATAGCTACTACCACGTTCGTTCTGATCTACTCCTGGTTTGCCGTCATCGTTCTGATTCCCTGTATTGTGATGAACAATTTCTTTTATGCAATGATATTGATTTTGATGGTTCCTATCTTCCTTTTCGTGAGTTTCTTCGGTGTATTCATGGAGAGGGTAACTGGATCGACTATTCCAAATGCGGTACTACAATCTGTGTGGTTAGGGGTTGTCATAACAACATTGAGTCCATATTCTTCTTTGATGTTCGTGGGCTAATGCTTCACAAACCAAAACCTAATAAAGCCATGATTCAAGATGCCTCCATGAAGATTGGGAAATTAAGAAAATTGTACTCATTACATGGAACAGCAGAAATCCTGGAATACATTGAGAAGAATCCTGGGTGCAACCGAAAAGATCTCAAAGAGGTTGTACCACTTCGAATAAGTTCCCACAGACTGGCCACCTTCAGAGAGTATGGCTTAATCCATCAAAGAGAAGAATTAACGCTCACTGAACTCGGCAAGAAATATCTTTCCATAATACGTGAAATGGAAGCTCTCGAGAGAAATGGATAACCTAAAACCACCCAATGTAATAGATCAATGCGAAAAAGTGATAAAATTATCATAACAAAATCTGCATTCCATTATACTTCATACGTAAAGAGCTTCCAATAGTTCAAGATGGGACTGTCAAACATCCGGGGAATGAAACCTTTCAAACTCAAAAAATTTTCTTTTTATAAAAATTTAGATTAGTAAATGATAGAATATATGAAATGTTACACGTGTAACATATTTCACTCAAAAACGTAAAAACTATAGACGCAATACTTCACCACTTTCAAAAGGCATTTATACTCCCACCATAAGGGGAGTCATGTCAAAAAAGGTACTGCTCCTTGCCGGGTTACTTGTTGTAGCCTGCTGTATCACCCAGCCTCACAAAGAATCCCAGTTTCAGAAAGAACCTGTAACTGTCTCACAAAGAAGTATTATTTCCTTAGATGGAGAGTGGGAGCTCCTCACTGTAAAGGGCGATCTGGATTTCAAACAAACCAAAACGAAAGCAACCTCCTGGGAGAAAATACAGGTGCCCCACTACCTGTGGGTGGACGAAACCCTCCACAAAGCGTGGTATAAATGCACATTCTCTGGAGTGAAAGCCCCAAAAACTGTACTCGCCTTTGACAGTGTCAATTTCAAGTGCACCATATATGTAAATGACCAATTCGTGGGAGAGCACACAGGAGGATATCTCCCCTTCGAGGTGGATATAACTGATTATATACAAGAAACAAACGAACTCTTCGTAGGGGTAGAGGACGTAACTGCAGTTCTCAAAGAAGAAGCAATGCCAGACTTTCTGGATGGGCCTCAGGATAGTATTTTGTACCCTGTGGGAAGTGGATATCACATTTTTGGCATATGGCAGTCAGTTTCCATCAAAACCTATCCCTCAGTATACGTTGAAGACGTATTTGTGAAAACATTCTACAGAACCAAAATGATTGAACTGGAAATCACAATTACTAACCAAGATAAAACTCAAAGAATGGTCAAAATTACCAATCAAGTTCTCAATGAATTTGAATTTTCAGAAAGAGAGATTGCTTTAAAAGCTTCAGAAACAAAAGTAGTTATCCTCACAAGAGAGTGGAATACTCCTGTTTTGTGGTCTCCTGAAAATCCTTATTTGTATTATGCACGAACATCTCTCGTAGAAAACGGCACAGTAGCAGACACTGTGGACACCAGGTTCGGATTCAGAGAATTCTGGATTGAAGACGGGAAATTCTTCTTGAATGGCATCTCTATGAATGTGAGAGGTTCTTCAAAACACCTGTTGGGAGACCCCTGGACTGGTGGCCACAAAAATGATGCAGAAGAAACAGTAACCCGAGTGAAGGCAGTTCACTCAAATGCGCTGCGATTACATGCAAATCCGTATCCTGAAGTCTTTCTTGATACAGCAGATGAACAAGGTGTCTTAATCATTGATGAATCTGCTTTATGGTGCCTCTCTTCCCAGTATGATCTGGGTTCAGATGAATTCTGGAAAAATGCGCAGGAACACATAAAAACGCTGACCAAGAGAGATCGAAACCACCCTTCTTTGGTGATATGGTCTGTGGAGAACGAAATTCTTCTCTGTGGAGGCGACCACGAGAACCGGTGCACATCTGAGTTGATACACTTGGGAGACATTATAAAACAGTTAGACCCTACCAGACCCATCATGTACGAAGGAGATTTTGACTTACCCAATGCAGATATTATCAATGTGCACTACCCTCATGAGTATCCTGAATGGAACGTTTTCCCCAACGAGGCCTACTTTTTGGATAAGTCAGCAACAACTGATATATATCCTCACAAACAATTTTTGTGGGATAGGAAAAAACCGCTGTACATTGGAGAGTTCTTGTGGATTCCTGTGTTTACTCCCCACCCCCATGCTATCTTTTTCGGAGATGAAGCCTTTACTGACCATGAGTTATACAGGAGCAAAGCCAAGGGTGAAGCGTGGAAGATGTATATAGAAGCCTTCAGATCTCAAGGAGTGAACGGGTACTGTCCCTGGAATGTTTTAGAGGGAGGAGACTACCCAACTCCCTTGTCAGAAGCATTGGACGAGGTATTTCAACCCTTTTTTGGGTTTATCAAGGAGTATAGTACTCATTTCTTTTCTGGCCAAGGTATAGAGAGGACCATAGTGGTATGTAATGATACGTATGAGCGAAAAGAGGTGACAGTAACATGGTCTACACAACAAGAATCAGGAGAGTCAACCCTGGTGTTAGAACCTGCAGAGTACACTGAGGTCAAAATTAGAGTTACAGCTCCCTACGTGGAAGAAATTGGATCTTTTGAATTTTCTGTTTCCATAGTGTATGATTCAGAAGTGTACGAAATAAAAGAAGTGTATAAAGTCTTCCCTCGAGAGAAGGTTACCCTTCAGGGGAAAATAGCTTTGTACGACCCTGTTGGAGAAACAAAAAAGATTTTGGACGAAAATAAAATCACTTATGAACTGGTGGACACTCTAAGTGTATCATCTGAGTACGATCTTCTCATCATTGGGTACCACGCCTTACAAAAAGGTGATATTCCCACGGTGGGAGATCCACTGAACCTCTACTTCCAAGGGAACATTTTGTGTTTCGAACAGGAGACATTATCTCCCTTTGGGTTGAGTCTTACCGATCACAAAGCTAGTATCACCTTTGAGAGGACACCAGTGTTCAACCTGGATGAAACCGATCTGCGCTACTGGCAGGACAACAACCTCGTATCCAAAAATGATATTGCAAAACCGGGCAGCGGAACTTATCTACACCTCATAGATAGTGGTGGCAGTGGAGGCCTGGAATACGTGTCTTTACTGGAGTACTACCATGAAAAGGGAAATATTGTATTCTGTCAGTTGTTAGTCACTGAAAAGTATAATAAAGAACCCATGGCACATTATTTATTCCAGAAAGTGATGGAATACGCCTTGAATACGAAATGGTCTCCCAAGACACTTGGTGTTATAGGACCCAGTGAATTCCTGGATTCTTTAAATGTGGAATACGAGAAAGCTCATGATTTTGCGTATGATGTTATCGTGGTGATGGAGAATGTTGATCCAGAAGAATTACAAACCTTCGTTTACAAAGGAGGCGTAGCCTGGTTGCACGGACTAAAACCAAGCCGCATCAGTGAAATTATAGATGTTAGATTTGAACCCGTAACCTATATGGGGCTGCCTGTTGTTGTACTGGAAGATGGGCTCACCAGAGGATTGAGCAACCAGGAATTCTACTGGACAGAGGAAGGGACGAGATGGTGGGTTCCCTTATCACCAGATATTGCTCAGTATTACATTTCAGGGACAGGAACACCACTAACTGACCCGTGTATCCTCCTCAAAGTGAACTACGGAAAAGGAGTTTTCATCATTGACACAATACAATGGGAACACAACAGCATGCAATCTGCTCGGATCGTTTCTGTTCTGTTGACCAATTTGGGAATTCACATCAACCCGCCAGGAGCAATCCTTCAGGCTGAAACCATGGACATTGAAGACGTGTACCTCGGAGAAAGAGGAAGACACTTCTACGCATTTTACACAGAAGGATATCTGGGAGCCTCTGTCAACTTTGTGCATTCTGGGGTATACACCTTCAGGCTATATGCGTGGGCAGACATGGCAAACAATGAGGGTGCTGTCCTGGAATTGTTCATAGATAAAGAATCTGTGGGTAAAATTGAGGTGACAACTGCTGGTGTGTACACATTAGAATGTTCTGTACAGAAGGGGGTCCACGAGGTGGGCATTGCATTCATCAACGACTACTGGGACCCTCCTGAAGAAGATCGAAATTTGTATGTGGACAAAATAGAAATTTCTTATAAACAAAGAAAGGGGATTTCCTTTCTTATATGTTAAGTCTTAAACAGCCCGAATCCACAACCTATACGCTTAAACAACATCTTCATGAATGTTACCAAGAAGGGATACGCTGGGGACCAACTTTTTTGACCCTTACTAAAAGAAACAAACAAAAATAAAATTTGACAAGAATCTGTAAGGAGATTACAGACACTGCTTCTTGGTTTCTTTCCATGGGGGAATCGGGTCCACAGCAGTGGTTGCCACCTTTTCAACCTTCTTGACGTTAAATTTCATGATTTACACCTCCTTTTGCTTTTTATGCCGTTTTATGAACCTCATGGTGAAGGGAAGCTGCCAATTTTTTGAGATGTTAAGGTTACCTCCCGCATCAGCTCTTTTTCTTTCGCCTCGTTTTGGGCAATTTCAGAAAAGAGCCGCGATCATGATAGTTGAGGGATTTTCTGAATCGACCCCAACTCCTTCTTATTATTTTGCCGATCATGCTCTACTTAAGATTCGGGTTTGTCCTCTTTTGTACAAACCACAGGGTTTCCATCCAGACCACAAGAGAAATCCTTGAATCATGTATACTTCCAGACAGAGGGACGGCTGCATAGAACCTCTGCCTAACCCCCAAGCAGGAAAATAAAGCTTCTCCTCAAAAAGAGTACATTCAAATATCCAACTCAAAAAGGATTTGAAAACGAAAAAATCCTCAAAGATGTAACGATAGTGGGAGACACAAATGGTTAGATATTTCCTGCATTCCACTTAAATAAACTTTTACTTAGTGTAGGGTACCAATTATGGGATTCGAATGTTTCCACTTTCTTTTATTGGTTTTTATTAAATACATTTCAGATATTTTAGGAATAATCCAAAAAAGTTGTTACACGTGTAACATTTTCCTTTTTAGAAATTCTACAGCCAACGATCACATCGATGACAGACACAAATAGGTCCACTGTAACCACAGAAAAGTATTTATATGAACCAGCATACTCTCCCTCATGACTATAGAGTGGGTATCTGGTTGTGTATTTGGTTGCATTTTTCTCGGCTACAATGGGTTGTACTTCTATTATTCAAAGAACCATCCAGAGAGAACTCAGAAAGGCAGACACAACATCTACCAGAAGTACTGGGTAGAGAACATCCTCAAGCCAGACCGAAGCATGATTGCTGTCCAGCAAATACGAAACACCACCACCATAACCAGCTTTCTGGCCTCCTCAACATTGATCCTCATGGGTGTCATCGTGAGTTTTACCAGAGCGTCCTTCCCCATACAGCAGAATTATACAGATTACAAATTGTATGTCTTGCTGGGTATAACTGCTGTGGCGTTCTTTAACTTCTTGTTCACTTTGCGAAATCTCAGCTATATTACTATCTTAATAGAATCTTCGCCTTCAAAAATTGAAGAATTAGAAGGAATTCCCGCAGTGGAGTATCTCACCAAGAAGGTTAATCGAGCGTTCATGCACGATACCCTGGGAATGCGCTGCTTATACTATTCTATACCTTTGTTTTTCTGGTTTTACGATCCTGTTGTCTTTGTGGCTATTACCATTGTGGTAACTGCTGTAATTGCAAAATTTCTAGATTTTTAACTGATATTACGTTCGCAAAAAATAGGATACACTACTGTCATCAACACATACATTGTTCTCATCATGGGGTGTTTTGTCCATGTACAAGAGCATTTTGATCTCGTCTATGTCGTTCATTACCCACCTGTAGTGCAGAGCTTTTATAAATGTTTCGCATGAAATCGAAAGGTTTTTAAAGGGATAAAAAGCTGAAAGTACTACTTTTACTGCATATTATGAAAGGAAAGGAGTATTTCTTACTACACGTTGAAATGGAAAAAAGTTCACCGCATGCACCTTATGTAATAAGACTCAAATTGAAAACCTATTTAAAGGATAAGAGCGAATGTATACCATGAAATGGCTCCTACCGGTTCTTATCCTTTTCCTCCTGTCCCCCGGGAGTACTGTCACCTTCATTGTTTTAGACTCGAGTGAGAACCCTTTAGAAGAGGCAGACATCTACTTCTGCGGCAGAAAAGCAGTCACTGATGCAGAAGGTGCGGCCGCTTTTGAAGACATTCCCGACTTATCCAATACGCCGTATGGTGGATGCACGTTAGAGATCAAAAAGGAGGGGTACTTAACTGTGACAGATGCTTTTGCTGTTACTGAAGATGTAGTGTTAACCTATATATTGT
>SMTZ1_10011176_pt1 | contig 14710 bp, 12 predicted proteins | sample DeeMarSWOR136_30_FD_25667 | JGI IMG/M metagenome (IMG submission 25667) | reverse complement strand
AGGATACATGGGAAAATACCTTTTCATCGACCTTTCCACAGGGAAAATGACGGAAGAAAATCCGGATGAGAGCCTCTACCGCAATTTCATCGGCGGATACGGAATCGGCTCCCGGATTTTATATAATCGACAGAAAGCCGGGGTTGACCCTCTGGGACCGGTAAACACCCTGGGGCTGATTACCGGAGGACTCACCGGCACGCCGGCGACTTTCGGCTGTCGCTGGGTAGCCGTGGGAAAATCACCACTCACGGGGGGGTGGGGGGACGCCAACTGCGGGGGATACTTCGGACCTTATCTCAAGTTTGCCGGATATGATGGAGTATTTATTACCGGTATTTCCGAGAGACCGGTTTACCTGCTGGTCGACAACGGGAAAGCCGAGATAAAAGACGCCGCCCGTTTATGGGGAAAAACCACTCATGAAGTCGAAGAAACACTCGAAACGGAATACGGGCCGAAATCCAGAGCCATAGCTATCGGGCCTGCCGGTGAAAAGATGTCGCTGATAAGCTGCATCATGCACAACAGGGGCGATGCGGCGGGCCGTTCGGGGCTGGGAGCGGTCATGGGCTCCAAGGGGCTCAAGGCGGTGGTGGTGCGGGGCGATAAGAAAGTGGAGATTGCCGACCCCGAGGGAGCCAACAAGCTGAGGAAGGAGCACATCGAGGAGGGGAAGGGATGGTTCCCCAACTTCGGCATCTACGGTACCGCGGGCCATGCCATGGAGTCGGCGCACAGCGGCGACAGCCCCGTGAAGAACTGGGGCGGCATCGGTGTGATTGATATGCCTGATAACTCCCGCCTCGACAAAGAAATCATCAGGGAATACGTGGCTAAAAGGGGTGGCTGCTGGCACTGCCCTTCAGGATGTAAAGCCACCATGAAAGAAGGGCCCGAGGAATACCGGTACCCGGCAGGGGCCCACCGGCCGGAATACGAGACGACGGCCGCTTTCGGTTCGATGTGCCTCAACGCCGAAGGGCACGCGGTGGTAATGGCCAACCATCTCAGTAATACCTACGGCCTGGACACCATCTCCACCGGCACCGTGCTGGCCTTCGCCATGGAATGCTACGAGCACGGCATAATCACCAGAGCGGATACCGACGGCATCGAGATGACGTGGGGCAACCAGAAAGCGATGATGGCGATGATTGAGAAAATGGGCAAAAGAGAGGGCTTCGGCGACGTACTCGCCGACGGTGTGAAAAAAGCCGCTGAGAAAATCGGCGGGGACGCCGTAAAATACGCGGTGCACATCGGGGGACAGGAACTGGGACTGCACGACCCGAAAGCGGGCTTTATAGCCTTCCAGGGCAAGCCGATGATGGCGATGTACCACATGGACGCCACGCCCGGTCGGCACACCACCGGTTTCGGTCCCACCCAGTTCACGGGATATGTCATCGGGGCAGCCGGTTATTGCATGCACAGCAACATCGGCCTGCCCGACCCCATGAAATATCTGGTGGGATTTATGCGTACCGTCACGGGATGGGATCGCTCGCTAGAAGAGCTGTGCAAGGACGGCGAGAGAATCGGCAATATGAGGCACCTGTTTTCCCTGCGTGAAGGCGATATACCCATCCAGCGCCACGTGCATCCCCGAATACCCGGTCGGCCGCCGTTTGAGGAAGGCCCTTTAGCCGGAGTATCGATGAACGTCGAGGAGCAGGCCTACTGGAACCTCGGCGCGCTGGACTGGGACCCGGTGACCAATAAGCCCAGCAGGAAAAAACTAATGGAATTAGGATTGAACGACATAGCTGAGGAGCTCTGGCCGGAGCCGGAAGGTCCGACGGGAATCATGCCCATACAATAACGAGGAGGGAAAAGACGACATGAAGAGCCTTGAGGGTAAAGTTGCCCTGATTACCGGGGCCGCCAGCAAGAGGGGTATGGGACACGCCATCGCGGTCAGGCTGGCCAGGGAAGGAGCCGACGTGGCGGTGCTGGATAAATTCGCCGCGCCCAAAAGCATCTGGCCGGGTGATGAAGGGTGGGACGGACTGGATGAGGTCGTTAAAGAAATAGAGGCAGAGGGCAGGAAAGGCCTGGCCGTAGTGGTTGACGTCAGCAATGGCAAGGAAGTCGACGAAGCAGTAGCAAAAACGCTGGAAAAATTAGGCAAGATAGATATCCTGGTGCACTGCGGGGGCATCCGCGGCTCGATGACGACACCGATTACTGAGCTCTCCGAAGAAGAATGGAAAAACATCATCGATGTAAATCTTACTGGCTCGTTTTTGATTTCCAGGGCAGTAGCCAAAACGATGGTGCCGGACGGCGAAGGGAAAAAGATAGTGCTCATCGGCTCCAAGGCTGCCACGCAAGGATACGCCGGAAGCGGCGGTTACTGCGCCACCAAACACGGTATCCTCGGACTGGGAAAGACGCTGGCCATGGAGCTTGCCCAGTATAAAATCAACGTAAATATCATCAATCCGGGCGGTTTTGAGACCAATTTACGCGACGAAGAAATCATCAAAAAAGCAAAGGCCAGCGGCATCAGCCTGGCCGAGGCTATCGAGCAGGAATCCCAGAAAAAGGGCCCTGGCCCCGGCATACCGCTGGGAAGACTGGGAAAGCCCGAGGAAATAGCCGATCTGGTCTTCTTCCTGGTTACCGACCAGTCGCAATATATCACCGGTAAGGCAATCGATATCGACGGGGGAATCCAGTAGATTTCAGCCTAACAACTCGATTATTTCGCTGATATCGTCGACGCTTTCCAGCTGCTTGATTAGCGAGATTACCTCGTCAATCCGTTTCTCCGGCAAAGTCTTTATGGAACATGAAGCGCAGTCGCGGAACTTCCTCTCGTAAGCACTGAAAGGCAGCTTTGCTTCAGGTGTATCCGAAGATTTTAATTCAGACTGCTCGACATACGTCTGTCCCCGTTTCGTCGTCACCCCGATTTTCGCCGCCGACTCCACCTTGGAAGTCGCCAGTCCCGCTTCCTTCTGGATTCTTATCTTATCTACCATCTCCAGGATGTCCGGGCTGGCGATAGCTTCTTCGGTAAAATCCTCGACGCCGGCACGACCCCTAGCGAAAACGGTAGCCACCGCCCAGAGTATGCTGAACTGGGAATCGACCGCATTCTCCGGGTGTCTTCTTTTTTCGAGGGGATGAATCAGGAAATTTGTCTCCTCCTGGCAGTAAAGCGTGATTTCCTGCACGTCATCCGGTTTAATCCGGTATTTTTCAACCAGTGCCAGGGATACATCAACGGAAGCATGAGTACCTTTACAGCAGGGATAAGGTTTCATCGTAACGGTGGTCCCGGCAAACCGCCTGCCGAGGTCGGCCGTAAGAGGTACAGGGTCATATTCTCCTTTAACATAGAGATTGAACAGCCCGACCTCTCCTTCTAGGCATTCCTTAGCCCCGGTGATACCCTTTTGAGCCATCAACGCGGCAACGATACCGCCCCTCGCGGCAAACCCCGGTCCCATCCTCTTGGTCAGGGCACCCTCGGTGACGCATTGGCCGTTCCCGCTGCACTGGTGATAAGCGATACCCATGGCATTGACCAGAGTTTCTTCGTCGAGACCGAGTATCCTCCCGGCAACACCCGCAGCGGATATATAACCGAATAACGGGGTAAGGTGCCAGCCAGCTCCGGGGTGTCCGGCGATGGGTGCGGTCTTCATGCCGGAACGGAAGGACTGTCCCATGCGGCACATCATGTCCATTCCCAGGGTAACGGCGGCAATGAACTCACGTCCGCTGATTTTACCCTGACGCTCGGCGACCGCCAGGCAGGTGGGGACAATCACCACCGAAGGGTGCGTCGGTCCGTCACCGGTATCGTCATAGTCGAGGGCATGCCCCATGGAAGCGTTTACCTGAGCCGCGTTAGGGGCGGGCACCTTGAGTCCGAAACATAGAACCGTGCTTTCCTCTTTACCACCCCACTCACCAATCAGCTCCGCCAGCTCTTTGATGCCGGGTCGGGAAGAGCCCCCCAGGGCTACCCCCAGAATATCCAGGATATGCTTTTTGGTCAGCTCCGTGACATCGGAATGTATATCTTTATATTTGACCGAAAGCATATTTTTTGCCAGCGCGTAAGAAGCATCCATGGTAGTGTTCTCCTCGAAGGGTAACGTTAAACCTTGCTATCCACCCGGTCTTCCGCCCGACGAAAGAAAGGTGGCATCATGCGACGATAGAGGCTGCCCACCAGCGACATATATTATCTGGCCGGTAACATAGTCGGAAAGCCCCGAAGCCAGGAAAAGGGCCGGCCCGGCGATATCTTCCGGAGTGCCCACTCTTCCCAGGGGTATTTCCTTTTTGGTCAACGCCTTGAAGAAAGCATCCCTTTCGGGTCCCGGAGGCTGTAATGAATCCCAGAACGGCGTCTCGATAGGACCGGGAACGATGGCATTGGCATAGATACCCAGCGGCGCCAGTTCGAAGGCCAGGTTCAGGGTCAGTCCCAGGACACCCGCCTTGGCAGAATGGTAATGGAGTACGGAGACGGAGGGGCTGACGGCACCCATCGACGAAACGTTGATGATTTTACCGTACCTCTGTTTTTTCATGTGCGGGATAACCGCCATGCAGACCAGAAAGGCGCCTTTGAGGTTTATGTTTATGATTTTATCCCAGTCCTCTTCCGTGGCCGTTTCGGTATCACCGCCCGTGACGCCGGTAACACCACCGGCATTATTGACCAGGATATCAATTTTCCCGAACTCCTTGATAGTCCTGTCTACCATATCATTAACTTCAGCACTGCTGGAGATATCAGCCTTTATTGCCAGCGCCCGTCGCCCCAGCGCCCTGACTTCTTCCGCCACTTTTTCAGCGCCTTCTATATGCAGGGCATTAACCACCACGTCACAGCCCTCCTGGGCAAACATGAGGGCAATACCCCGGCCCATCCCCTTGGCTCCTCCGGTAACGATAGCCACCCTGTTTTCAAGTAACACCTTAGCCTCCTTTGGTATTTTCTAAATCCAAACCCAATACAATAATTGTACCCTTACACGAAAGCTACAGTCAAAGTATCTCAAGTGATGATTAAATACGGATAATCAGTTCCAATTTTTCAGACCGGCGACATGTTTCCCGGCCAGTCGACCGGAAGCCAGCATCTCGCCAGCGTTAAGACCGCCGATGGCGTAGAGATTGCCGCAGATAGAGCCCATCTCGCCGGCGCTGTATAGTCTGGGAATGGCTTTTTTATATGGGTCCAGTACCTGACCGTAGGCGTTACGTCGCGGGCCGCCGCAGGTGTTGATACCTCCGGGATAGAGAGCGCACGAATAAAAAGGCGGCGTTACCAGGGGTTTGAGAGCCTCGACACCACGATTGAATTCAGGGTCGTAACCCTGCTCGCAATATCTGTTGTACTTATTCACAGTCTCTTCGAGGGTGGCCGGGTCCATGGCACCGCCGATAAGACGTCCCAGTTCCGCAACAGTATCAGCTTTCTTTATCCAGCCTTTTTCGATTTCCCTCATATTATCGTGACTCCAGCCCTCAGGGCAGCCTCCCAGTTCCGTCGGGTAGGACTGGATGCCGAGAAGGTACTCGGTACCGGTGGCAGAGTTGGCCGCAATGGGACCCTGTTTCCTGATGGTCTCATCGAAAATCAGATAGGTCGGGACAGCGGCATACCCGGGCTCCTGCAGATTATAATCGGTATGTTTCAGCCACCAGTTATGACTTTTAATACGCACGCCCTCGTCGGTGTATCTCCTGCCGTACTTGTTTACCCAGATTCCCCTCCCGAAGACCAGCAGCCAGGCGGCTTTGCACTCGGGGACCCAGATATTCAGGTAGCCGCACATGGTATTCATGTGCCAGAGGTCGGCACCGACTTTCTGCGCCATCTTTATGCCGTCACCGGTATTGTAAGGCCACCCGGAGAATTTCAGAGGATAGGGCCGCAGATAATTGGCTTTCATCTCCTCATCGAACTCAAAGCCCCCGGTAGTCAGTACGACTCCTTTATTAGCTTTGATGGCCATTCTCTTGCCGTTGTGTTCAGCATAAACACCCCTTATCTCTCTCATATCGCCATCCTGGATTAACTCGACGGCGGGAGTAGCATACAGTACCCCGATGCCCCTGCTGTCCAGCTGTTTTTTCATCGTTTCCAGAAACCGGATGCCCCATCCCTTGATAGTGACATGGCCGTAAGAATCCCCTCCAGGGAATTTAGGATACTGGGCGGAACTCCGCTTCCTGATGCTGTGCTCAACTCCCATAGATGTCAGCCAATCATGATTGTGGGCCATTTCTTCCATGAATATCAGGCAGTCCTCCATGGGCACCACGGAAACCGGGGATGAGGGGTCGGCATCTTCCAGTCCGTTAGAGCTTATGGCGTACAGATGCTCAGCGGCTTTTTGGGGGTCGGTAGCAAACGCCGCCCCGATGCCCGACGTCCGGGTCTGCCCACCTCCCGGGAAGGGCGCTTTCTCCAGTATGATGACACTGACGCCGTTATCGTGAGCCGTGATAGCCGCGGAAATACCGGCACCCCCGTAACCCGCCACGACCACGTCGTATTCTTTATCCCACTCTATTGTTTCCATGATTTGAACCCCTTTTCATCTTGATATCTAATATCTTGATACCAAGGATACCACCTTTCACGTCAGCGTTACCAGTACGGGGAGCCAGGGGCTACCGCCGTTAAGTCTTTACAATGGGTGGATACAGCCATATAATTGAAAGGACACCGTGCCCCTGTAGCTCAGAGGATAGAGCAGCGGTTTCCTAAACCGCGTGTCGTGCGTTCGAGTCGCACCAGGGGTACCATTTTTTGAGTCTAAAATAACCTTCGAAGATGACAACATTTGTGTATTTTCTCATTTTAGCTAACGGATAGCTAACCAATATTTTTAACAGTGTCATTTTTAGTGTTTCTGGCAAATATCTCATCAAAACGAATAGCAGCAGCTTCCTGTAAACCCGGTGCCACGTGGGAGTAGATATTACGACTCAAAGGCATTTTTAGTCAACGTGAAACGAAAAGAGTTGTTGGAGAACCTTGACAACTGGGGGCGGTTCGTTTCTCTTCCCAGCCTCGAAACACTTAAGGAGATGACACACCTACTCGACGGTGACCTGAAGATTGGCAAACAGCATTTCGAGATTCCCCTGACAAGATTCAACAATCTCATTGCTTCCATAGGGGTCGATGCACATAGGTTTATCGACACTTTCCAGATGGTACAGGGTAACGTACCAGGCTCTGTTGAAGTTCTTCAAGGCGGTGAGGAGGAACAGAGACAGAGAATATCAACCTCACCCAACGCCTACGCTCTGCCGATAATAGACGCTGGGAAAAGTATTTTCGAGGAAAAAGCTGGGCAACTGCTAGTACCTGATAGGATTCGTGTAAATACTGCACACGTTGTTTCGCTATTTTCCAATATGCCGGTTATCTCGAACATTTTTTATGCAGTGAGGCTGAAGGATGAAAATGAACGGCGGCTCAAGGCTCTCTGCCTGTGGCTGAATATCACGTGGGGAATCCTGACTATTCTTGGCAGTAGGGAGGAAACACATGGTGGATTCGTAAGAATAAAGATGTCCCAATGGCGTTTGCTTCCCGTCCTGGACATCGATAGCTTATCTAAGGCTAAAATTAAAGCACTTGCTGCCGTATTTGATGAATTCAAAAATAAGGAACCTACCCGAATTCCTGACCAGTATGGATTGCATGGTGAATATGACAAAATCAGGATTGACCTCGACCTCGCCTTCCTCAAAGCTCTTGATATTCATGTCAAAGAAAGCGACCTAATCCCCTTCTATAAAGAGATAGGTGCATCAATGGGACAGTGGATGGGAGATTAAGTGACTTGTTAGCCTTTAATTGCCTTTATAGAAATATATTGTCTTGCATATTGTTTGGACTCTGGCATGTTTCACTAAGATTAAAGGGTGAATTTACGTTAGCTTAGATTGTTACCGTTCAACTATTTACGAGAAGGGACGATGATAATCAGTTATGCATATACGACTGAAGCGCTGTTGGCTGGAAGGAAGACATGTACTCGGCGTGACTGGAAGGACGCATATGCGCTCCGGTTCCGAGAAGGGCAAGTTCACCAGGCGTGGGACCGTTCACCTCGAGTCGGCGGCAAGCAAGTCGGGAATGTGCTGCTGACGGTTACGCCTTACCAGTCCGACGAATACCCTGAGGAAGATTATGAGGCAGAGGGATTGAAGTACATGGAGGAGAAGGGCATCATGGTACCTTTGCCATCCGGATCGGTATATCCGCGGAAGTTCTGGGAAGAGTGGACCCGGGGGCGTCCGCGTCTCTGGGTCGTACGGTTCAGATTGCTTACGTCAATATGATGTCGAGTTAAGGATAAAAAAATAGGCCGTGGATAAATCACGGCCTATTTTTAATAGGGATTGGACTGACTAGAATTCAAACAAAGTTGGCTGTTCTTCCTTTTTCTTTATCCCTTGTTGTTCCTTTTCCTCCCTTCGCTCAGCTCTATCTTTCTCTACCCTGGCTCTAATGCGCCGTTCGTAAAGCCAGTACTTGAGCCTGTTTAGTTCCTGCATCTGGTAATCGTTGATGGATTCCACGGCAATATCAGTCGGCATTTCACCCTTACCCCATCGTTTGTATGTTTTATTAGCATCTAGATCCAATCGTTGTCCATCGACCAGGTAATGACACCGTCATAAGATAAGCATAAACCTCGATATCGACATGTAGTAACTTACCCAATTGTCCGACTTAAGGCTATATAGTATTAATGTCCCAAAATGACTGAAATGTCCCATTTATCTTCTTAAAAACCTATTGGCATATTCGTTGATCGGAAATTACATCCCATTGAACAAAAAGATGAATTGTTTGACAGACTCTGTACGAACCGAATAATCTTGATATAAGAGAGCACTACTGTATAAAGCAAGTTCTTAACAGAGTTTGAATACATGAATTGGATGGATATAATTAAGCTGGTAGTGAGTGTAGTCGCCTGCGAAAGCGCGGGTGGCATCGGTGCCATTTTCACGACTCCCGCAATTCACACCTGGTATGCAGGATTGAAGAAACCAGCTTTTACTCCCCCCAACTCTGTCTTCGGACCCATCTGGATCACTCTTTACTTTTTGATGGGTATAGCCGTTTTCCTGGTCTGGCGAGAAGGACTGAGTCAAGAAGGTGTGACAGTAGCTTTTATCGTATTCTGGGTTCAGCTAGTCCTGAACATCCTGTGGTCTGTAATCTTCTTTGGGCTTAAGTCCCTTCTCGGTGGAATGGTTGTGATTCTTCTACTTTGGGTAGCCATATTAGTCAACATCATTCTGTTCTTTGACTTGTCGCCCGTCGCTGGCGGGCTTCTCATTCCATATATAATCTGGGTTAGCATTGCAGCCAATCTGAACGCACAGGTCTGGAACCTGAACAGATAACCAAGCCCAAGCATCAATTTGTAAGAATAAGGGGTCAAGGGGAGAGGCTGAAAATCAGCCCCTTTTTATTCCTTAAGGTAACGAAATGGCTTATTGTTAATTTCTGATGAAATCCAAATTAACAAGGAGTTAGAACCTACGACCAATCGGTTATGAGTTCGGTTGTTTCTACAGTCAGACAAGTTGCACAATCTGAAGAAATGTGTCGTTTAATTATGAACCTCATCTGAATTATCGGTTCTTTAAATGAGCTGTTCACGTGATAATTGCATTTCTCACATATACGGAGTAAGATTAGTGAATTAGCTGATGGACACACTAACAGTTGCCTACTTTTCCATGGAATTCGCCGTTGACCCCAAGATGCCTACATACTCTGGAGGCCTGGGTATATTAGCTGGAGACGCTATGCGCGCCGCTGCTGACCTGGGTATCCCGGCCGTAGCTGTAACGCTTTTACACCGCAAGGGTTATTTCCAGCAGCATCTTGATAGCAAAGGTAACCAGTCAGAAAGCGATGTGAACTGGTCTCCTGAGGAATTTCTGGAGCTACTCTCACCAAGAGTGTTGATAAGCATGGCTGGCCGTCAGGTGCAGGTACAGGCATGGCGCTACATAGTGCATAGTGAGTCCGGGCACAGTGTGCCGGTATATTTTCTCGACACCTCCTTACCGGAAAATTCGCCAGAAGACCAAAGTCTTGCTACTTACCTTTACGGAGGTGATACGCGCTATCGTCTCTGCCAGGAGGTCATCCTTGGTTTTGCCGGTGTTGCCATGCTACGTGCTCTAGGTCATCGCGTGGTTCAAGCCTATCACATGAATGAAGGCCATTCCGCCCTAGTTACATTGGCGATAGGTGTGGCCGAGAGAGCGGCAGTCATTCAGCATTGCGTGTTCACGACACATACTCCTCTTCCAATGGGGCATGATGCGTTCCCTATTAACTTGGTCAGAGAGGTGTTAGGTAACGAACGAGCAGATTTTCTGATGACTTCTCAATGCTTAACAAACGGCGTTCTTAGTATGACTAATTTGGCTATAAAATTTTCGTGCTATATCAACGGCGTCTCAATGCGTCACGAAGATATTTCTCGCACCATTTTTTCCAATCATAAGGTAAATTCCATCACTAATGGTGTACATGCCATGACCTGGACATCACCAGCTTTCCGTTGCTTGTATGACCGCTTTATCCCACAATGGCGCCGTGACAACCTTTACTTGAAATACGCTCTACGAATACCACTGGACGAGATACGAAAGACCCATACTGAGGCCAAACTGGAACTACTCGCCGAGGTGGACCGGCGTACTGGCATACGCCTGGATCCACAAGTAATGACCATCGGTTTTGCCAGGCGTGCTACCGAGTACAAACGACACGACCTCTTGTTTTACGACTTAGAGCAGTTAAGGCGGATAGTACGAAAAGGTTATCCACTCCAAATTATCTATGGAGGAAAAGCACATCCAAGAGATGAAGGTGGCAAGGCTCTTATTAAGAAAATCTACGAAGCAGCAAGTGCCCTGAAGAATTGTATACCTGTAGTTTACTTGGAAGAGTATGACATGTCATTGGCAAAGACCGTATGCTCTGGCGTTGATATATGGTTGAACACCCCCCAAAAACCTCACGAGGCTTCAGGAACGAGTGGCATGAAAGCTGCACTAAACGGAGTGCCCACCTTTAGCATTTTGGATGGATGGTGGATTGAAGGACACATAGAGGGTGTGACTGGATGGTCCATCGGTGATGGGTGGCAATCTGAATCCAATATTGGTCAAGAAGGTTTTTCTCTATATAACAAGCTTGAACAAGTAATAGCCCCCACATATTATAAAGAGCCAAACCAGTTTGCTAGCATTATGCGTTCAGCTATCGCTCTCAATGGCTCATATTTCAACGCACAGCGTATGATTACTCAATATCTGCAGAATGCGTATCTCCATCCTGCAAACATTAACATAATGAGCAAATAGAATTCTTTCAAGAAGTTAAAACGCAGTTTCTCATATGATTCTTCCCATACAATAAATCTGAATTACACGTTGTGGATTTGTTAAACTATTCTAACGTCCGCTATTCAACGAGGTATAGCATAACAGGAACACCTTGCCAATGACCACAGTTTTCATATTATAATATTGTGAGGGAGCAAAGGATATTGCAGGGGATAGCAGTGGATAAGGTGAATACAATAGTAATGGCGGGGGGAGAGGGTGAAAGACTGATGCCCTTAACGAGAGGACGATCCAAAGCGGCTGTACCTTTCGGAGGCAAGTATCTAATAGTCGATTTTACGCTGAGCAATTGCATCAACTCAGGCATCCGCCAGATTTCAGTTCTTACACAGCACCTGTCGGATTCATTGCATAAGCATATCCAGAATGGTTGGGGCATCTCTGGTTCAAGGTTGGGGGACTACATATACTGCGTGCCGGCCCAGCAGAAAATAGGTACAGGTTGGTACCGTGGTACGGCTGATGCTATACGGCAAAACCTTGATTTAATCAGGGGAAAGACCGGCGATCCTGTCCTGATTTTATCCGGTGACCATATCTATAAGATGGACTATCGTCAAATAATAGATTATCACAAGATGAAGAAAGCGGATATCACCATATCTACAGTCAGGGTAAGACCGGAAGAAGCTGCTGGAAGGTTGGGGGTGATTGAAGAAGACCAGGACCAGAGGGTAGTCGCATTCCATGAAAAGCCGCCACAGTCAGAAACCGTTGCCGGGATTCCAGAGTATGTGCTTGGCTCCATGGGAGTTTATGTATTTAGAATTGGTGCTCTGAGAGAAGCTTTACAAGAACCCGAAGACGACTTCGGTAAAGGCATCATTCCAAGAATGATCAGCCGAGGTCTTAACATCTTCGCCTACGACTATGAAAAAGAGAATAAAATTGAGGATTTCGTGGTTGAAGTGAAAGAGGGTACAAGGCATAAGGTTCTGGTTGATAGAACCCGTGATTCTTCCTACTGGAAGGATATTGGCTCCATCGATTCGTACTATGAAGCGAGTATGGATCTGGTGAGTGTAGAACCGCCCTTCAATCTCTATGGAGAGCAGTGGCCTTTCCGAGCATACGAGAGATCACTACCCCCGAGCAAGTTTATCTTTGATGGAAAAGCGCCGGATTCTATGGTGTCTGATGGTTGTATCATTAGCGGCGCTACGGTATGGAAATCTATTCTGTCTCCAGGCGTAGTCGTGGAGAGAGATGCTTTAGTCGAGGAATCGATAATATTTGACGATGTCAATATAGAGCCAGGGGCTAAGATAAGGCGAGCTATCATTGACACCGAGGTGAGAATACGATCTGGCGTATCAATCGGATATGACCTGGAGGTGGATGTGAGGAAAGGCTGCACAATATCGGATAAAGGTATAGTAGCGGTTCCCGAAGGAATGGTTATAGGACGGGACTGATGGGATTAAAAATAAGAATTAACGATTTATTCAATGTAGTTCAAAAAAGTTTAGTTTATCAAGCCGGTCAAAGTTGTACTAGATATCTGTCCAGCGGACGGTGCCAGAACGGCAGCACATTGCTATAGACTGAGTCTGTACCCCGCCACTAAAATAACGTACCCCCTTTAGTAATTCGCCGCTACTAACCCCGGTGGCAGCAAAAAACACATCGACACTATCTATTAGATCCTGTGTCTTATAAACCTTATCAACATCATTTCCCGTAGCTATAGCGGCCTTTGTTTCGCTGTCATCACGAGGCTATGCTTTACATTGAATACCGCTTCTAATGTAGTGTATCGCTGCCACAGAGAAAATACCCTCTGGTTTGCCCCCGACGCCCATAAGCGCATTAACCTCTCTTTCAGGCAGAGCTGCGTCTATGCTCGCGGGAACATCCCCGTCAGAAATAAATTCGACCCTGACGCCGGCACCGCTAATATCCGATATCAACTGTTCGTGGCGCGACCTGTCCGAAACCACAACCGTAAGCTCTGATACCTTTCTCTTCTTGGCTCTGGCTATGTTATTCAGGTTTTCCGCCATTAGTGCGTTGATATCCATATAGTCTTTTGTGTCTGGCCCGATGACGATTTTGTTCATATAAACAAATTGCCGGGGACAGTGCATCGTCTCCTTAGCCGAAAGTGCTACTATAGAGATTGCCTCAGGAAGACCTCTGGAAACCAAGGTAGTCCCATCAATTGGATCAACCAGGATTTTCGGTCGTCCGCCTATGGATTAATTATGATATTGTTCTCAACTTCGGACACGCCTGGTGCCGACCAGGCCGCCCACTGGGCTTCTGCTCTTTCTCCCCAGGAGCGCACCCTGCCGCTGAGAATTACCTTGCCGCCACTAGTTTCTACTGTGATTCGCCTCGAATCAAGCAAGGCATTGCGTTGAAATGCACTTAATATTTTGTCCTTTATATCCTGCGGTTCAACCGCCGGCTTGACCGTAATCTGGTTATTTAACCATACTACTCCCGTGAGGTGGTGTACGGCTTCCTCGGCAGCGTACTTTTGATACCCCCAGTCTACCTCGCCACTTAGAGTAACCACCCCATCCTGCACACGTACTTTGATGCGGTCATAAGGCACCAGCACATTCCAATCGAGAACATCTGCCACCATCTTGCCGATGTCCTCATCTGAACGCTTAAGAGAGCCGGGCAACCTGACCTGGATTGCTTCAACCACCGCCCTGACTCCAAAAACTCGTACGGCGGCGCGCTCGGCAACCAATTTCTTAACATAGCTATCGACATAGCCACTCAGCGTCACAACGCCATCTTTGACAGCAACCCCAACCTCCGCCGCTTTAAGAGTCGGTTCCCATTTAAGCTCATTCATAACATCCTGCTGTAATTCTGTATCAGTCTTCATGGTAATTTTGCCTCCTCTCACTTGAATTCCCCAAAGACCCCCCGATATTAATGCTATTTCCACATTGTGAGTGATTGATGTGGACTAGACTTTTTTTATTAAGGTATCTAGGGCTTTCTGTGCTGCGGTAGGTACTTCTAACGATGGCTCAGTACCCTCCAGCGCTCCTAAAACCGGTCGTAATACCTCTGTAATTTTCCCTATGTTCATGTCGTGTAGCACGTGATGGATGCCCTCACGCAACCAGTATGAATCCGAATTATTAACTAACGTCTCTAGCAAGGGAACTATTGCTTTTCGCCCTATTCGAATTAATCCCTCAGCAGCCAGCCAACGAACCTCGAATTTCTCATCTGATAAGGCTTCAAGTAGTGCCTTGATTGCCTTATTATTGCCGATTTGACTCAAAGCTTTGGCTGCTTCCCA
>SMTZ1_10004168_pt1 | contig 14710 bp, 18 predicted proteins | sample DeeMarSWOR136_30_FD_25667 | JGI IMG/M metagenome (IMG submission 25667) | reverse complement strand
GGTTATAATCCCCTGGATCCATTGCTTCAGCGACGAACCAATTTTGTTCCTTGTCTAAATAAAAATCAGCCTCTGGTGCGATCCATGTGCGGGCACCGCCTAAATTCCAATCGAGTTTCTCCCCGCTCCAGAATTCTTTGGTTCCAATCTTTACTGCCAGCATCATGCCTCCCTTATCTCCAAGAACAATAACAGGGGTATGCACCTCCATCATTTTAATTAAGTCATCAACATTGTTGAACATTTTTTGTTTTCCTCCGCAATAGATTATTATGAGAAATGCGATTACAAGTATGGATTTTGTTATTTTCATTTTTAATTCCTCCATGATTTGATTTTAAACCTGAAACGTCAAACGTGAGATGTGAGACGTTCAGAGAGTAATATAATTAGTATCTGTCCGTAAACGGTAATATAAGCTTCCAGCTTGTGAGTTAAACCTCTATTTTTCAAGGCAAACAGGATGCTTGCGTTACGGATAACAGCACTTTTCAGACAGACACTAATTAGTATCTGTTCGGAAATCGTAATATAGGCTTCCAGCTTGTGATTTAAGTTCATAATTTTCAAGACAAGCAGGATGCTTACGTTACGGAAAACAGTCCTTTTCAGACATTAACTAGACAACTGAGGATCAGCCCATAAACGATAACGCCAATATTTATAACCAACTGGATTATGAGTTTTGGCGCAAATGACAAAACTCAGAAATTGATTTTATAGGGAAATCGTCACTATTCAGGTTGATCACTAAAACGGTCTATTTTATGAAAATTTTCATTATGTTCTTTGAAAAAAATACTTACATTCCACTTCCTGATTTTGTATATTTAAGATATGGAATTATATATTAAATATCAAGGGAAAAAAGTAAATACAGGTAATCGGGAATCTACCAAACATATCATTATTCATAATCCGAATGTTAGTGTCGTCGTAAGTTGTCAAAGCTAATCTGTGAAATTTGTAATTTGCGACAGGCGAATGGTCATTGAAAATATTTTAAAGCAGCGAATTATATATAATTGGGCAAGAGCACAGGCAGAGGTAATAGATTGTGAATGTGAATCGCGTCATATTGCCAAGGTGATCAGGTTTCTTTTGTTGGTTCTGCAAATTTATCAAAGGGTAGATTTGAAAGAAATGATGAAACTATAACTCTCTTTCGAAGTCCAGAAGTTAACAAAAAAGTTGAGATTGAATAGAATAGATTAGCGGATTTTGGTACATTCCCTTTCATGATGTAGAAGGCTCAGAAAGCCTTAAAAATCAAAGGAGTAGAAAATGCTGAATTTGGCTTCGCGGAACACCCATTTCCTTTTTCGCCCAATTCACGAGCAACAAAATGGGCTGAACGAAAAACCATCCATGCATAACTTATGGATATCGTACAAATTGTTCTAACGACTGACATAGGAGTCAGTGAGTTTGTAATACTACATGAAAGCTATGGCTCAGGAAAGTCCCACGCACTCAGATATTTTTCAACCCTCGTTAATGAGATACAGGCTGAAAGATTTAGATCGGTAGCCATATATGTACCCAAAGTGAAACTTAGTGAAAAAGTAAGTTTTTTAGAACTATATTTTAGATCATTCAACAACGTTGAATATGAATCCCACACACAAAACTATATTCATCCGAAACAAAAACATCTGACCCAGTTCGCTTTATTTTGCCCTTGATAATCTAGTCAATATCAACTAACGCTTATTTGAAAAAAAAAATCAAGAAAAAATCGCTTCCACCATCTCTTTAACCATTTCCCAATTGACATTTTATTACATTTTTATTATATTCACTGTCAACTCTCAAAAAGAAAAACACAAAAATCAAATAAATCCTAAAATTTCAATTTTCAATGATCAAACGAAAACCTATTTGACAGTATCATATTATAAATGAACATTCTACAATTTTTTTGAAAATTGGATTTTTGTAACTTATTTGTAATTTGACTTTTGTATTTTGTAACTTTGTTCAAAATAAGGTTATCATGGAAAAACAAAAAATATTGAATCGGAAAACGCACGAGAACAGGGAAGACTTAGTGGGTGAACACATGCTCAGCGATCTGGGACAAATCATCCTGCTGCTCATCTTTTTAATTGTGTGGATAGCAGATTCCTTTTTCGTTCATTATTCCATCATTCACTCAAATTATGAAAATATTAGCCATTGAAAAAGAAATCGCAGGAACAACACCCCAAAATTTTCAGCCTCATTTAAAAGCAGAGGTTCAAAAAGTCTGGGAGTTACAGCAACAAAATATTATTCGAGAGATTTATTTTCGGGCGGATCGTTCCAGTGCGGTGTTGAATTTAGAATGTGATATTGTTAATGAAGCTGAAAACATATTAAATACGCTGCCGTTGGTTCAAGCCGATTAAATTGAGTTTGAGATTATTCTGTTAAAACGGTATCCTGGTGTTGAAAGGTTGTCTGCTAAAAAAAATTAATAATTGAAATAAGCGCTATAGGTTGTAACCTGAATAATTCATCACGTAAAGACGCCAAGCCGCAAAGTGTTGAAAAGATAAGGATTCTTGATTAATTTCAAAATTAGGTTTCAAAACTCAATTTTCAAATATAATATTCGTAACTACAAGTTACTTGGTGTCTTAGCGGCTTTGCGTGAAATTTTATGAATAGTCCAGGGTAGAGAACTAAATTCCTGTTTTTTTCGAAAAGTTTAGTCATTGATACTTAGTATTTGAGCTTTATTTTGAATTTGGAATTTGGAATTTGCATTTTACTGCGAAAGGAGATTCTTTATGAGTAAACTACCTAATACTTTGTTTTTTGTTATCCTGATTGTAAGCCTATTTCCAGTCTACTGCTCTATCCCTCACAGGGTGTTGCCTCAAAAAGATATTCAGCCAAGTGAATTGAATGAGCCGACGCTGGATAAAAAAGTGCTGGTGGCATCTCGATACAGTGAATTTAAAGAAGCAGTTATTGAAAAATTGAAAGAAGCCTTCAAGGATCAGCCTGTTTACATCAAATTCATCGGATTGGATGAACTGGAAAAAGAGGATGCGAACCAATACAACGCCGTAGTGATGCTCAACAAATGCATGGCATGGCAAATGGATCGAAATGTCATTGGATTTCTGAAACGATATGAGGACCACAGCAACATGATCGTACTCACCACCTCTGGCGATAGCGACTGGCTACCCAAAATGGAGGGGCGGAATTTTGATGCGATTAGTTCGGCTTCGGAAAAGGTGAATGTTGATGAGGTGGCAAATCAGATTATCGATAAAATAAATGTGTTGATTGAGGGTAGCAGGTAAGTGGTTGAGTCAGTTGAGTGGGTGATTGGGTAACTGGGTAATTGGGTAATAAGGTGATTTGGGCAATTGGATTTATAGATTTTTCCCTTTTGCATTGGCACTAGCAGCAGTCTCTATTACTTCGTTCTGAAAACTATGCTTAAATTCAATGGTATTTGATCCACCAATTTTAGTTAATTTTTCAATTGTCATAGCTGTTAAGGTTTAATTTGTATCTCAATAAGAACCGTTTCCATCGCTGGGAGCGATGAAAGCAGTAACACAGTCGACTCTTGTTATAATCACTGCTATCATATTTGAATATTTCCTTATAATATTTTTCAGCTTTCTCAAATCCATTTTCCTTTAAAAATTTTTCTGCCAATTCTTTCAGCACAAACGGCTCGTTTTTGCTCATGGAATATTTTATCAATTTCTCCCACTGTTGCCTTTAAATGCCTTCTTGCTCTGGCTGAACCTGCATCTTTTGGGAAATATATTGCTGCGGCTGGTTGCTTTGATTGATAGCACTATCGATAAAATCCATCGCCTTATCATATTTTTTTAACGCCTTTTTGATCTGGAATCCCGGGAAATTCAGGTCTGGCATATCGTACAATTCTGGTATGGTCTGGTCGTAATAGTATTCGGCTTTGTTATATTTTTTAACCGAATAAGTTCTCTTAGATCTCTGAGATCTAACAATGATTTTTTGTTGTTTTTTAATGTATTGTTTTTTATATTAGCATCTGTAGTATTTTTAGGATATGTTGTATGGTGAAATTATACAAACATAAAAGGAAAATTGTTAGTCCCATTCACATCAGTTATATTTCGTTGTAATTATAATATCTCAGGGAAATATGCTAAAAAGAATATTTATCACATCCTGTCTGTTACTTATTTATTTAAAAATTGGTTTTAGTCAGATTTATTTAAATTCACAAGATGTAAATGAATCTCCAATACCAGATACAACTATTTTTCGTTTTGAAAAAATAGAAATTATTGGGAATCATAAGACCAAGCCAGAAATTATTCTTCGTGAACTCCATTTTACAGGAAATCAATTAATCTCATTTGATCAAATTTCTGCTGCATATAAGCGTGTCCAAAGCCTTGCCTTATTCACCAGAGTGAAATTTGATATCGTAGGCGACTCTGATTACCGTATTCTTATGATCACTGTTTTTGAAAGATGGTATATACTCCCCATACCCTATTTTTATCTCAATGAAAGAAGCTGGAGCAAAATCTCTTATGGCGGTCAGTTACTTTATTATAACTTTTTAGGAAGAAATATCCTGTTAACTTTTATGGCAACATTTGGATACAATCCTCAATTTAAGTTTAGTTATTTCAATCCCTGGTTTGCGGGGAATCTCAAACTATTTACTAATTTTTCTATTTATCATAGCAAAGTCAAAGTCAGGAGCCCACAGCTAACTGAGCATGAAGATACCCGGCAAGGGATTGAATGGCTGATCGGCAAACGATTCGGACATTTCACCTCTGCTGGAATAACTCTTAGCTATGTTGAGCTTTCTGCACCTCCTGAAATTGGATTGACCTTATCTCCCGGAGGTAAAGATTATCTTCCATCGCTCCTTTTAAACTTTCAATTTGACAATCGTGATTTAAAAGAATATCCACATAAAGGTTGGCTCTTGACGTTCTGGGGCAAACGTGTTGGGGACAGTCAATTGATAAATTACTATCGTTACGGGAGTGATCTACGCTGCTATATTCCGATAAATCAACAAGTAACTTTAGCATTGAGAAATGCAATTGATCTCTCTTCTGGCAATATTCCAATTTATGATCGTGTTTATCTCGGTTATGAGGAGCGAATACGGGGCAGATTTTACGAAATTTATGAGGGAGAAAATCTTTTCTTTAGCGGAATAGAATTTCGATTTCCATTAATGAAAATTAAATATTTCCAATTAGAGTCGATATCTGGATTTGAAGATTATTCGAGCAATCTTAAATTTGGAATTAGTGCAGGAATATTTATCGAAAGCGGCGCTGTATGGAATCAAAATCAGGCTTTGACTGCTGAACATTTTAAATCAGGATTTGGAGCTGGCATCCATTTCCATGTCCCTTATATTGATGTCTTGAGATTGGATTGTGGCTTCAATCTGGAATGGAAGCCACAGTTGATTGCCGAGGTTTTAGTTGCGTTTTAAGAAATTATTTAAAAAGGTAAGCTATGAAACATCGTGACTATTTTTATACCGAACCGACCAATATTTCAGAAGGAATATTAGAAATAAAAGGACAGGAATTAAAACATCTTTCTCGTGTCTTGCGCAAAAAAGTAAGAGATATCATCGAAGTTGTCGATGGGCAGGGGAATCTTTATACTGCTATTTTAACGAAAATTAATAAAGAGACTGCACAGGCTGAAATTCAAAAAAAAGCAAGATACATTGCCGAACCAAATTTTAAACTCACTTTAGCGCATGCAATTCCCAAAAGAAAACGCTTTGACCTGGTTATTGAAAAAGGGACCGAAATTGGCGTCTCAATTTTTATTCCGCTACTGTGTAAAAATTCCAATGTAAACGAGGTTTCTTCTCGCTTAAATCGCTGGAAGAAAATTGCCATTGCAGCAATGAAACAATCGGCGCGTTCAGTTCTTCCAGAAATTACAGCGCCCCAGACGATTCAGGATATTCTGAGAAATCAAGGACTTCTAAAACTTGGCTTGATTGCTGATATGGGAAAGAATGCAAAAAGTCTTTCAACTATTATTTCAGAACTGAAACAGAAATCAGCACCGATAAAATCAGCTACTATGCTGATTGGACCTGAAGGAGGATTTTCTCAAAACGAAATAAAATTAGCAATTGAAAACGGTTTTCATCGTTTCTCATTGGGACCAAGACGACTACGTACGGAAACTGCCGGGATTGCTGCCTCTGCAATTTTAATGGAATTGGTTGGAGAGATGGGTTGATAAACCAACAGCCGAATTAATTGGGGTGTTGGTTCAAGATAACGATTATATATTCGACACGAAAAGGTTTTCGGATTTTGACCTTGTTCGATTGTCATTCCTGCGGATGCAGGAATCTCAATAACTACAGAGAGTTAGGAGATGTCCCGATATATCGGGACATGACATACATTCAATCCGAAAACCACTCTGCTTTTAGTATAATTTCAACCATTTTTGTGGTTTAATAGGATGTTTAACTTATAAAATTTGAGCATAAAAACGATAAAAAAGCATCGTTAAGAATTTTTTTCTGGGGAAAAACCTTTATTAATAGATTGGTGCAATTTTTTACATCAATCATCTGCCAAGGAACGTTTGACGTAAAATTCACTATTATTGATATTTCCTTCGTGGGAGAAGTAAAATTAACACAACACCAACAACAAATCCGCCAATATGTGCCCACCAGGCAACGCCGGAAGAGGCGCCACCTGAAACATGAGCAATAGCGCCACTAACGAATTGGAAAAGGAACCAAATTCCTAAAAAAATAAAAGCAGGCAACTCTACGAGGCGAATAAAAAAGAAAAAAAATAATAATGTAAGAACTTTCGCTTTGGGATACTTCACTGTATAGGCTCCCATAATTCCAGCGATCGCACCGCTTGCACCAACTGTAGGCATTGACGAGCCAGGATTTGTGTAAACATGGGCGAGACCGGCTGCAACACCACATAATAAATAAAATATAATGAATTTAGAATGTCCCAGGTAATCTTCGATATTATCACCAAAGATCCATAAAAACCAAACATTTCCAATCATGTGTAGCCAGCCACCATGGAGAAACTGCGAGGTAACAAAAGGATAGAAGCGTTCAAAATAATTAAAACCACCTTCCCTGGCAAGGTTAAAAAAATTTACAGGAATTAAAGCGAATCTGTCGAAAAATACATTTAATTCCCGTCCTAATGAAACCTCATACAAAAAAATCAGGATATTCATGATGATCAAAATGATCGTCACCAGGGGAAATGAACGCGAGGGATTTGCATCACGTAATGGAAACATAGCTTTATTAACTCAATGTATAAACTTTATCTGCTTCTTTCGTAATTGTTACTTTTTTGCCAAAATGGAGTGGAAAGACATCCCAAAATTTCTTCGCGTCGATCCGATAGCTGTATTGCGGTTTTTTCGGTCCCATACTCCAAACTTCTACGGATTCCAGATACATTTCAATTTCCTTGTCCTCTACTTTCAGTGTAAAAGGCTTGCCCAATTTTGGGAAAAAATCTAACGCACTTTTTAAAACCATAATATAGCGCTCCTTCGCCTCCTCAGCGGAAATCTTGCGCTGATAAACTTCAGCCATAACGCCTCCTGTCATTTGAATTTTACAGCCCAGTTTTATATTTCGAGTATTTTTAATATATAAAAGACAAATAGTAAAGTCAAGGAATTTTCCAAATAATAAATCCCAAATTGCAAATATACTCGACACGAAAAGGTTTTCGGATTTTGAGCTTGTTCGAATGTCATCACTGCGGATGCAGGAATCTCAATAACCACAGAGAGTTAGGAGATGTCCCGATATATCGGGGCATGACATACCTCCAATCCGAAAACCACTCTGCTTTTAGTATAAATTACAAATCCTAATGTTTAACAAAGTTTGGAAATTGGCTTTTAAAATTTATTTTAATTTTGTAATCTGGAATTTTATTTTAATGTGCCTCCAGCCAATTCATCCCGATTCCAACATCAGCTTTGATGGGCACCGAAAGCTGGATGGCATTTTCCATTTCCGATCGAACTAATTTCTTAACTTCTTCGACCTCATTTTTTGGCACTTCAAAAACCAATTCATCGTGTACCTGCATGATCATTTTTGCGGATAACTTTTTTTCTTTGAGCCGATGATGAATTTTAATCATCGCCACTTTTATCAGGTCTGCGGCAGTGCCTTGAATTGGAGTGTTAATTGCATTGCGCTCAGCAAACTCCCGCACCCGGCGGTTATCGCTATGAATATCGGGCAAATAGCGACGTCGGTTGAGCAGTGTCGTCACATAACCATTTTTGCGGGCGAATTCCTGGGCATCTGTCATAAATTCCTGAATCTTTGGATAACTGGCGAAATAATTGACAATAAACATTTCTGCCTCTTCCTGCGGTATTTCCAATCGACTGGCTAAACCGTAAGGTCCCATGCCGTACATAATTCCGAAATTCACCTCTTTAGCCCGGCGGCGCATGTCATCTGTCACCTCATCCGGGGGAACCTTGAAAACCAGCGCGGCAGTCTCCCGATGGATATCTTTTCCTTCCTCGAAGGCGTTGAGTAAGGTGGGATCATTTGACAGATGCGCCATAATTCTGAGCTCAATTTGCGAATAATCGGCATCAAGAATGACATGATTATCATCGATCGGAACGAATGCCTTCCGAATCTTTCTCCCGATCTCGGTGCGAATGGGAATATTCTGTAAATTGGGATCGCTTGAGGAGAGCCTGCCGGTCGCTGCCACGGTTTGATTGTACGAAGTGTGTACCCGACCAGTTGCAGGATTTATCAGCTTGGGTAGCGCATCCACGTAAGTGGATTTTAATTTTGACAATTGCCGATATTCAAGCAGTTCCCGCGGTAGATCGTGATCGCGGGCTAAAGTCTCTAGAACAGTCACATCTGTCGAAGGTCCAGTTTTGGTCCGTTTAATAACCGGTAGCCCTAATTTATCGAATAAGATTTCTGCTAATTGCTTTGTCGAATTGATATTAAACTGCTGTCCCGCCTGCTGATAGATATTTTCAATCAACTCACCCAACCTTTTATCGAGTTCTTTGGACATTTGATTGAGGAATGGAACATTGAGGGAAACTCCATTTCTTTCCATGTCCATCAGAACTTCAATCAGCGGCATTTCAACGTCCTCAAACAACTTTCTGAGCCCGAATTCTTCTAACTTCGGCTCAACAACAAGGCGCAACCTGTGGGTAAAATCTGCATCTTCGCAGGCATAGCGACTCACATCCTCCACTGCAACATCTGCCATGCTAACCTGTTTTTTGCCAGAGCCAATCAGCTTCTTTGTGGGAATCTTCTGATAATTGAAGTACGTCAATGCCAGTGCATCCAGGTTGTGTTGTCGCAGCGAGGGATTTACCACATAACTTGCTACCATCGTGTCAAAATCAACTTTTCTGACTTCACAACCAGCACGCAACAGGACAAGTAAATCGTATTTAACATTTTGCCCACTTTTTTTGATCGAATCGCCTTCCAAAACTGGTTTCAGACGATCCAGCACAACTTTTAAGGGGAGACCTCGAAATTTCTTATCCGTAAAAAGATCTGAAGTGACCGCGGTATCGTCTGAAATCACTGGAACATAATAGGCTTCCCCTTCCTTCCATGAAAACGATAATCCGACAATTTGTGCTTTCATAGGATCGACATCAGTCGTCTCCAAATCGAATGTAAATTCCTCACACGAGCCGAGTTTTTTGATAAATTGATTTAATTGATCCAAATCCATAATTGTATGATATTCAAAATCTTCGACCTTTTTAGCCATAGTAAAGCGATCCAATAATGAATTAAATTCCAGTTCCTTAATTAACTCAAAAGCACGGGCTTTATCAGGTCCTTTGCTTTTTAATTCATCAATTTTCACCTGGATTGATTCATCTGTATTGAGCGTAATCAACTCACGAGAGAGAAATGCCAGGCTTTTATTTTCAGACAATTTATTCCTGACCAAATCGCGTTCAATTTTATCCAGGTTATTGTAAACATCTTCAAGGCAATCAAATTGGGTGAGGATATCTTTTGCTGTTTTGGGACCGATTCCAGGGACGCCCGGCACATTATCTGAACTGTCCCCCATCAGGCTTAAATAATCAATGATTTTTTGGGGAGGTAATCCAATTTTCTCAATGACCCCATTCACATCAAGAATTTCAGGCTCTTCGCCTGCCCGTTTTGGATTAAATATTTTAATCGAAGGACTAACGAGTTGCATAAAATCTTTATCGCCAGTTACCAAAAATGTCTCTAATTTTAGTGATTCCGCCTGTTTTGCCAATACTCCCATAACATCGTCCGCTTCCAGCCCAGGGACTTCGATAACAGGAATATTCAACACATCCAGGACTTGTTTTATTCTCGGTAACTGCTCAATCATCTCATCTGGCATTTTCTCGCGGGTTGCCTTATATTCAGGATAAATTTTGTGTCGGAAAGTCGGTTGTGGAGTATCAAAAACTGCTGCGATATAATCTGGCTGATGCTCATCGTTGATTTTTAACAACGAATTCAAAAAGCCAAAAACCGCACTCGTGTTTTCTCCCTTTGAATTGATCAATGGATTTCGTTGAAATGCAAAGTAGGATCGATATGCCAATGCGCTGCCATCTATTAAAAATAGTGTCTTTACTTTCGAATCGCCCATTTCATTTTCCTTTGAATTTTAAAATTCGGAACTTAATTTGATGATTCTGGATTCAAGATAATGAACTTTTCATTCCAGTATCAAAAATTCAGCAACCCGTATCATTTCATTCGAGTAATCAAATCATAGATTATTACTATCAAACAATGAATGATGAGGTTTCATTCAGATACAAAATAAACTTCGATCAAATGTACTATAAATTTTCTTTAATGTCAACTATGAAATGTATTAAATGGACTAATAATCCCAAAAATTTTGTTAAAAACATAGTTCTTTTTAATTGACTATTACCAAAATATTTCTTATAATTATGTTTTAATTTAAAGACAGGAGAAGAATAACATGAATCAACAACCGCATCAGCAACAAATTAATATCGAATTAGGAGAAAAAGAGGCTGAGGGTATCTATTCAAATTTAGCATTGATTACGCACTCGCCAGCAGAATTTGTGATTGATTTTACCAGAATGTTGCCTGGCGTTCCAAAAACAAAAGTGTATGCACGAGTAATTATGACACCGCAGCATGCAAAATCTCTATTAAGAGCGCTTGACGAAAATATTAAAAAATATGAGTCCCAATTTGGAGAAATCAAAATACTTGGCGATCCAAAAGCGAAACCGATAGGATTTCAACAAATGCCAACGCCAGATACAACAGTGCAATGAAAATAATAAGTGACTACTTAACTTAATAGATTGCTAACTCCAAATTGCATAAATTATCAAATCTGACCAATGTGAAGATTCAATTATTTCAAAAACTTAGGGGAGATAAATCCTTTTGACAGTTCACAAAATACGAAATTGTTTTTATATTTTATGTTTTTGTTTAATGGTACCGATGACAATCCATTCACAAGAAAGCAGCGAAAGCTCAAAGCTTGGATTGGGATTAGAAATTGGTAGTTGGAAACCCAGTGAAATATCTGAATCCGCTTCATTAACCCTGCTGGAGGACGTCAAAAAAAATCCTTATTTTGGCGCTATGCTTTTAATGCCCTGGCGGTGGGGAATGACATTCCGTTCAAGCCTGGGGTACTGGAGCTATAGCACCAAAGAAGCTGTTGACCCTAAAAAATCGATTGAAATTATCTCAATTTTGGTTGATTTGAAGTACTCAATTCTTGCAGATGTGATTGTAAATCCTTACGTGAGCTATGGCTTGGGTTGGTTTGTTGGAAGTGAAAAAGATGTGAAGAGTGATCCCCAGGTCGAAATTGGCATTGGGATTAATGTTGGTACCGGTTTTGATTTTAAAATCTCACAGAAATTTTTCATTGCTATGGAATTTCGGTATCACTATGTAAAATTCAACAGGACTATCGTTTTTACGGATAATTATAGCGGACCGAAGATAAGTTTGGGAATTGTTTACTTATTCTAAGTTAAGATATTTAAAATTTTTGAAATGAAACATTAGCTTCTGAATAACAAAATTTATTAAAAATCAACAGCTTCAACCATTCGATGTTGTTCCACTTTATCATCAAAAATTGTTACCACCTTATTTATATCCCGGTGTTCACTATTTATTTTTTCCCGCAGGTAATCAGTAATATAGTGAGTGATTATCGAATGAACGCATTCCGCAATTCCCATATCATTCACTGGAATGTGTAAAGTGTATTTGGCGATCCTTTTCAACTTACCACCATCAAAACCGGTCATTCCAACGGTAATCATATCATTTTTATTGGCAAAATCAATCGCCCGAATGATATTTGGGCTGTTGCCAGAGCCGCTGATACCGATTGCAATATCTCCGGGTTGCGCCAGATTTCTCAACTGCTGTTCAAAAATGGTTTCAAAGCCCTCATCATTTGCCCAGGCCAAAATATATGACGCATTATCTGTGAGGCTAATCGTTTTGAATCGTTTAATATCTTTTTTCCCATTAAGCGTACCTTTACCTAAATCTTCGCAAAAATGTGATGCAGTGGCGCCGCTTCCTCCATTACCGAAGATAAAGATATGCTTATTGTTATGATATGCGTGTTCCAGTATTTGGATAAGTTGTGTATTTTCCCTTATTCGAACAGAATTACACGCTGCATACACTCGGTTGAAATACTCTTTGATCATTTCCATTCGTATCTCCCCATATTAAAAATTATTTTAGAACCGTATTTTTCCAGGAAAAATGGAAACTCGCGGAATTCTTTCAGCGCTTCCCGGACCTTATTCTGATTTTCTCGTGGACAATACAGAAGTAAAAATCCACCGCCACCAGCGCCAGAAATCTTTCCCCCAAGTGCGCCAGCATTCATTGCTCGATTAATCATTTCATCAATATCGCCATTGGAAATTTGGCTTGCCATTTTTTTCTTAAATTCCCAACTATTGGCTAAAATAGATCCCACTTGATTAAATTGATTGGTAAGAATGCACTCTTTAATTTCACCAGCATGATGTTTCATTTGCCTCAAAACTTCCATCTTGTGAACGGTATTTTCTGATTGTTCATTTAATATTTTATCTGAACTTCGAGTTTTGCCGGTAAAAAATAACAGCAAATTCGATCCAAATTGCCGATTATGACTATTATTTAAATTTATCCGTTCAACGATTACCTCTTCATCGGGCATAAATCGAAAAAAGCGCACACCGCCATAGGCAGCGATATATTGATCCTGTTTACCGATGGGTTTTCTCAGGATGTCAATTTCAATCTCACAGGCTTCCTTTGCTAATTTCTCTGCCGTTATTAATTCGCCTTTAAAAGCATACAACGCATTCAACAAACCTACGGTAACACTACTCGATGAACCCAATCCTGAACCAGTCGAAGGAATATCTGCAAGAGTCGTGATCTCTATTCCATTTTTAACCCCTGTTTTTCGCATTGCTTCACGAACAAGACCATGCTTAATTTCATCGACACTATCAACAATCTCTTTTTGTGAGTAATTGATATAAATTTTATCATCGAATCTTTCCTTTATAATCACAAATACAAACTTATCAATCGCCGAGCTGATGACCCATCCTTCCTCATGTCGATAAAAACATTGTAAATCCGTTCCCCCACCTGCGAAGCTGATTCTTAGCGGCGTTTGTGAAATAATCATAAACCTGCCTCAATATATTCATTGTTTGACTCAATTGATGATTGGGATGTATTTGAAATTTGTGACTTTTGATTTGGAACTTTCATATTGTTAATTTGAACATTCAAAACTCAGATATTCTTCCTGGAATTCGCGAATTGCTCGATTATAATTTTCTGTTGTTCCGATATCAATAAAATACTCGCTAATAAAATATCCCTGCATTTTCCCGACCAACTGAGGTAAAACATCAAACCCAATATCAGATGGGAAATGTTCTGGCAGATAGTGGAAAATTTCATGGTTGGCAACATAGATACCAGCGCCAGCTAAATTCGACCTGGGATTTTTCGGTTTCTCAACAAAATTTATGACCGTATTATTTTCGTCCACTTCTGCAATACCACAATGCTGGGGATTATCAGTATGAAAGAGTCCCAATGTTAAAATCTGTTTTTTTGATAGATGAGCATCAATCATTTTGGCCAGGTTGATGTTGGTTAAATTATCGGCATAACAGATTAAAAATGCTCTATCTCTGCTAACAAAATCAAAGTTAGTACGAATTGTCCCGGCACTGCCCAACAATTCCTGCTCATAAGCTGTGTGAATATTAAGGTTGAATTTATTCTGAAATATGAAATCAAATATCAAATCCGGCAGGTGATGTAAATTAATTAGCACATCAGTGATTCCACATTCCTCGAACAACTTCAGCCAATAATGGAGCAGGGGATGTCCATTTATCGGGACCAGACATTTTGGAATCGTGTATGTTAGTGGTCTCAGCCGCGTCCCATTACCGGCAGCTAATAGAAATGCTTTCATAATTAGAATTAAGTTTTTTAAGTAAATTGAGTGAGTTCACCAGCTATTTCCCTTGGCAGATGGCTAAGCAACTGCAGTAAGCCGCTGTTTCTTTGACAACCTTTTTTGAGGGTAACGAACAACATTCAGGTCTTTCATCTTTTGTTCAGA
>SMTZ1_10006469_pt1 | contig 14711 bp, 15 predicted proteins | sample DeeMarSWOR136_30_FD_25667 | JGI IMG/M metagenome (IMG submission 25667) | reverse complement strand
CTTCAAAAACGACGTCCTCCCGAGGGGTATCAGAAGGCAACCCAGCCCCATATGAGGAAAAGATGCTCTCTTCCACCTCGATTCGATTTCCATTGATCACCCTGAAAATGCCCGCAACGGGGACCCTTTCAACTGAGTGGATGTAGCGGATTTCGAAGGTTTCCCCCTTGGAAACGCGGGACATGAACAGGACCCTCTCATCATGGATATCCCTGACCTCAAGGCTGGGGAGGGGATAGAAGGCCGTTGCGACTACCAGGAAAAGGGGAATGAGGAACCCCTTTCGCAGGAAAATCGGTTTTCCCCTGTGGTCGGATGTATGATCGGTGGGCATGATTTAGCCGATTGGGCCCGCGGCCACTTGGAGCCTTGATCGCCTCCCCCTCTGAAGGAGGTAGATCAAGGACATCCCCCCGAGCCCTATCATGTCGGTCCAGAGACCGGGCCAGATGAGCAGAATAGCGATGACGAAGAAGGACATCCTCTCCCAGATCATAGCCCTGGCGATGAAAAATCCCTGGATCCCCGCTGAAAAGGCGAACATCCCGAGAATTGCTGTACCAATAATCATGGGAAGGCCCAAGGGGGTAATATTGATGAGGAGCAGCTGGGGATTGAAGAAGTAGATGAAGGGCAGGGTGAAGGCCGCCGCATCCAATCGAAAAGAGTTGAAGCCCGTCTTTATCGGATCGGAATGGGCGATGCCCGCCGCTGCATACGCGCAGAGGCCCACGGGCGGTGTATCGTCTGCAACGATTCCGTAGTAGAACACGAAGAGGTGAGCGGCGATGAGGGGAACGCCCAACTGTCCTCCAACGTCCACGGTTTTCCCCAGTTCCACAATGGCCGGGGCGGTCATGGCGGCCATGATGATGTAGGTCGCCGTGGTGGGAAGCCCCATCCCCAAGATAATGCAGGCGAAGACCGCAAAGAGCAGGGTTAACAGGACCTGGACCACGGGGATATCCACGATCTGCCCCATGCTGATGATCAATGCGGTCATCTTCAGCCCGAGCCCGGTGAGCGTGACGACTCCCACGATGATTCCGCAGCAGGCACAAGCGGCCGCAATCCCTACCATATTTCGTGCGCCCATCTCCAAGGCCTGAACGATGATTTTGGCCCACATCCAGACCGATCCCCCATACGTATCCGCCACGGGCCTCCGCTGAATTACAAGGCGCTCATCTGAGATGGACCTTTCCCATCCAAATCGACGGATGCAGGTCCGTACCATGTTGTCAATTAGTGAGACGACGATCCCGACGCAGATACTAATGAAGGCCGAGGTGAGGGGGGTCAACTTCGTAATCATCAGGACGTAAATGAGCACGGCTAAGGGGATGAGGTAGTGGGACCCCCTCATGAGGGTTTGGAGGAGATCCGGCGTATCCTCCCTGGGAAGCCGCTGGATTCCGCTCTTAATGGCCTCCAGGTGGATGATGCTGAAGATAGCCACGTAGCTCAGAACCGCAGGAATAAAGGCGTGTTTGACGATCTGGATATAGGGGATATCCGTAAACTCGGCCATGATAAAAGCGGCAGCCCCCATCACCGGTGGCATCAACTGACCGTTGGTCGAGGCCGCAACCTCCACGGCACCCGCAATCTCGGATCGGAACCCCACCTTCTTCATCAGGGGAATGGTCATGGCCCCCGTGGTTACCGTGTTGGCGATGGAACTGCCGGAGACCGTCCCCATGGCCGCGCTGGCCACGACCGCCGCCTTAGCCGGTCCTCCTCTGTACCGTCCCATGGTGGCGAAGGAGAGGTTGATCAGGAATTGACCCGCTCCAATCCGGTCCAGAAAGGCGCCGAAGAGCACAAAGAGAAAGACGAAGGTTGCCGAGACCCCGATGGGAACCCCCCACAGCCCCTCCATGGTCAGGAATTCATGGTCGATAAATCGCCTGATGCTGTATCCGCGGTGGGCGATGATATCGGGCATGTAGGGCCCGACGAAGGTGTAGATGATGAAGAGGACGGTGATGAACGGCAAGGCCGGGGAGACGGAGCGTCTCGTGGCCTCCAGGACGAGGAGGATGAGGGCGCAGCCGAAGACCATGTCCATGTTCGTTGGGTTTCCGACGCGAAAAACGATCTCCCTGTAGAAGACCGCCACATAGATGGCAGCCGCAGCCCCGCATATGGCCAGCATCCAATCCAAAAGGGGGATGGTATCCCTCCGACCCCTGCGAGTCCCCGGAAACAGGGAGAAGCAGAGGGCAAGGGCGAAACAGAGGTGCACGGAGCGGTGGATGGAGGCCGTTGGAATCCCTATCCCCGCCGTGTAGAAGTGGTAGAAGGACATCGCGATGGCAAGAATTCCCGTAAAAATCCGTAAGATTCCCGTTAACCTTCGGGCACCGAATTCGGCCTCAATGGCCACTTCTTTCCCAATCTTCCTCTTTCGAAACCGATCAAATATCCGCATGCGCCTTCAACTTAATTCCTTTGGCATGGACTGAGGGGAATAGAGCTTTGGGCGGGGAGATCCCCCGCCCAAAGCTCACAAATTCCGAATACGGACACCCCCGCGAGGCGCTCATACTACTTCACGATTCCCTTCTCCTTGAAGTACTGTTCTGCTCCCGGATGGAGGGGAATTGACATTCCATCCATTGCGCTCTCAACGGTGACGGCCTTCAGCTTGGCATGAGCCGCATGGAGCCGATCAAGGTGCTCGAAGATGGCCTTTGTCACGTTGTAAACGAGGTCCTTCTTCAAACCCTTCCTCGCAACCATCATGGCCATGACGGCTACCATCGGCACATCCCTGTCAAGCCCTTTATAGGTGCCCGCCTTGACGACATCCTTGGCGTAGAAGGGATATTTGGCCTTGAGCTTCCCGATATGGGCATCGTCGATAGGGACGAGATCGCAGGGCGTCATCAGGGCCGTATCGGTTAAGACGGCGGCCCCCACGCCGGTAGTATAGAAGGCTGCATCGATCCTTCCGTCCTTCATAAAGTCAGCGGATTCGGTAGAGGTAAGCTGTTCCACCTTGCCCAGGTCTTTCACGGTGAGCCCGTAGACCTCCAGGATCTGTTTGGCGTTCTGCTCCGTCCCGCTTCCCAATGGCCCGATAGCAACCCGCTTTCCCTTCAGATCGGCTACGGATTTGATCCCGGCACCCTTTCTCACCTGAATCTGGCAAGTCTCCGGATACAGGGTGGCGACACCCAGCATATCCTTGATGGGTTTCTTGAACATGAGCTTGCCGTAGTACGCGTAATTAGCGATGTCGTTCTGCAGGAGCGCCAGGTCCGCATCCTTGCTGGCAATCAGGTTGGCGTTGGCCACAGACGCACCCGAGGATTCAACCGTTGCCCGAACGCCCAATTTCTCCCTCTCCATCCAGAGGATCCTCGAAACCGCTCCTGCACAGGGGTAGTAAACCCCGGTCACCCATCCCGACGCGATGGTTATATATTTGACCTTGGCAAACACAGGTGCGGGCGTTGCCACCACCACTATAAGGGATAGGGCAACGACGAAAATGAAACCTTTTCTCAACAGTGACTGGAATTTTCTGATCTCTATTGGCGGAAATTTTGTAACCTGTTCATCTCATAACAGATTCTATTTTTCCTGAGAGAACACCATTCTCCCTTCGCAGCGCTTCGGGGTTTGTCACCCCTCAGCAGGTTGAGGTTGAGAGGTTGGAGGCAAGATGGTGCTGCTGTGTTGCGGTGCTGCAGTGCTGCGGTTGAGGTTAAGGTTAAGATTAAGGTTGAGGAAGGCCCGAGTTCTTAGCTGAATCGCCCGTCTCGCTTCATTGAGAATGGTTGCCCAAAATCCCTTTATGTTCGCTCCAGATATTTTGCGCAACAATCCCTCGCAAGGTGACCTTTTTGGGGGCACGGGAAATACCCCCTCTCAACCTTGACCTCTTAGCCTTAACCTTCCTCCCTGCTGACCCTCGATGGGTACTCCACTTCTCCAGCGGATTGGGCTCATGGACAACGGTGTCCTCGACGAAATTGAGGAAACTCCGCTTCCATATCTCTTTACAAGCTATGAGAAATGCCATACGTTGCATAACACGGTTCCTCGGGGAAAAGGGGAAACGTTAGCTCTTTTGGCACGCTTGGTATCTCCACCTTACCGTGCCAGTAATCGTATGGAGAAAGATCGCCAGCAGGAATGCCCACAAAGGAGGGTCACTAACATGGTCAACGAATCTAGTAGGGAACGATATGCTGCCAGATTTCCGGAATCTAAGGCATTATTTGAAAGGGCAAAGGATATCTTTCCGAGGGGAATCCCTCACGATGCCTGGGATGTATCGCCTTTTCCCATCTTCATGACAAAGGCCAAGGGCTCACACCTATGGGACGTGGATGGTTATGATTACATTGATTACTATGGCGGTCATGGCGGAAAGGTCTTGGGTCATGCCCACCCCGCTGTTGTTGAGGCAGCGAAGAAGCAGCTTGAAAATGGCGTACAGTATGGCTCTTGCCCTGATATTTCCCTAGAGTGGGCTGAATTAATAAAGGAGCTTGTCCCCTCAGCAGAGCGCGTTGAATTCACAAACTCAGGCACCGAGGCTGTTATGATGGGAATCCGACTAGCTCGGGCTTTCACTGGGAGGAGCAAGATAGTCAGGTTTCAGTTCCACTATTCTGGCGGGTACGATGCCGTACTGCTAGGTTATAAAGAACCCTTTGATGTACCTATTTCAGCCGGTGTTCCTCCCGCCGCTCTTGAGGATACGATAGTGATTCCCGCTAACAATGAAAAAGCACTAGAAGATTCTTTAAGGAAAAGGGATGTGGCTGCATTGATGGCCGAGGCCGCCGGTAGCAGCTCAGGGATGGTTGGAATGAAAATACCATTTTACCAGACTATGAGGGATTTAACGAGGAAATATGATACTTTGCTGTTCTTTGATGAGGTAGTGACTGGTTTTCGCTATTCACCTGGTGGAGTGCAGGCAGCGATGGGCATTGTGCCAGATTTAACTGCTTTGGGGAAAGGGGTAAACGGTGTTGTTCCCGGCGCCGGTGCAATAGTTGGCCGCAAAGAAGTTATGAACATGCTCCTATTCAAAGATGATAATTGGGACCGCTACCAACGTGTTTCTCATTTCGGTACCTTTAACGCAAATCCTTTCTGCGCTGCGACTGGCATAGCCTACCTTAAACTCATAGCAACGGGTGAGCCGACTAAGAAGGCTAATGAAAATACAAGAATGCTCCGTGATGGTATGCAGGCTAAAATGGATGAGCGCGGTATAACCGGTTGTGTCTATGATAGTGGTTTTTCGGTGTTACATGTATATTTTGGCAATTGTGAACTGCGAGGTCAGTGCGATAGGACAGTCTGCCTCAATGCTCATAAGGTTAGGCCACCTGATGTCGGTGAAGCACTCTACATAAACTTGGCGCTCAATGGCGTAAAACCACCCCCTCGCGGCTACGATTTCTTCGTCTCGGCCGTTCATACCAGAGAGGATATTGACAATACTACAGAAGCTTTCGGGATCTCACTTGAGGCTATGGTCGAGGAGAACAAACTGTCAAAGTGAACACTACAGTTTAGCTAAAACGCCGCCTACTCCCCGTTGGGTGCAATTGCTGCCTCATCAGCGGTAAAGATCTTCTGCATGAGATACACATCCAACAGCTTGCCGAATTTCCGACCAACTTCCTTCATGACCCCAATATGACGAAAGCCGACGGATTCGGCAAGATGAATACTGACATAATTTCCCTCAGCTATTCTTGCAATGACGGTATGAAGACCTACACGTTTGCCTTCACTGATAATAGCTCCCATTAGTTTCCTACCAATGCCCTTACCTCGAAACTCTTGCTTCACATGGAGGGAGACTACAGCTGTGTCGCTGTAAGCGCCACGATCTGACCACTTACTGAGGGACGTCCACCCAACGATAACCCCATTTGATTCTGCAATCAATATAGGATGTCTGGGGCCATGAGAATCGAACCAAGCCTTCTGCTCATCCTCGGTCTTTGGCTCCGTATCAAATGAGGCGGTGGTTGTCCGGATAACCTCATTGTAGATTTCGGTAATAGCGTTCAAGTCAGATATTTTGGCTTCTCGAATCGTACACATCCTAGCCCTCCAAAAAACTCAGCCAACCCGCTCATATCTGCAGTATCGGGGATGTGCATCCCTGGCAGTATAACTAAATGGGGTCACCTTATAATGCGGCCCTACAGGAACCGACGCACGTTCCTTTTTCCCCAAGGCATTCTTTAGATCTTATTGGTGTTGAGCTAGTCCAGAGGATGATGAAACCGTTCTTAATTAAGCATCTCCTCCATGCAGCATAAGACCCTTCTTTCTCGACAAGTTACGGGCAATTTGTGAGGACCCCGGACCGGCAGAAGATACGGTCCCGTGCCCCCTCATCCTAGACCCCATCAGTTCCCCCTCCAAACTCCTCGTAACTATCCATTAGCACAAACTGAAATAGAAATCACTATCTTTGGACATAACGGAGCGAACCGCGGAAAATTCGGAAAGCTTGGTCACCTTTCGGGAGGGCTATCCCACCTCTCCAACCCATTATCCTCGGAAACAGTGGAGTCGCTCGAAAATTGGGTAACGTTCGCTCAAAAACCCATTGAAATATATGGCAAGGCCCAGTATGATGAGACGATTGCACCTGGGAGCCTTGAACAGATGCATTCTGGTGTACCACATTTGAATCTATGACGCTTGCTCCTTCGAAATCAGGCGTTTTTTCAAACCGGGAACCTTATATTACGGTGGCTTCTGGGTAGGCGATTGGGAAGAATATCCCCTTGATTGGCCGTAAAATGAGGGGCGATGAAGCGGCATGCTCGAGGGAGTCAGGCCCGGTTCTAGGAATTCAAATCCATCTTCTCTGATGGAAATCCCCCCAGGCCGCGGACGATGAGGAGGGTACCAAAGATGGAGAACTTTTGCGATTTTGCCGAGGAAATTCAGAAACAATTGGCCCTACAAAGCCCCCCCATTGCTGTCAAAATGCTCGAAACGGAACAAGATGTTCCGGAGGGGGCTAAGAGGCCTAAGAGGGACTTCGGAGTTTGCATAGCCCAATGCCAGGCCTTTGCATTTGCAGAAAGAAACGGGATGTCGATAGCTATGCTGAAGGAAGACATGTGGTGTCCTGAACCGGTGATAGGCTATGGACTTGAGGAACCTCCCCAGTATTTCTTAGAAGGGCGTAACCGGTATCCCGATGATGTCGAGAGCCTGGAAGCAGGGGCAAATTGGGCACGCGGTTTCCCTCGCTTCGAGGTGGGAAAGTACGTAGGGATAGTATCGGCCCCTTTATCAACAGCCCGGTTTGAACCTGACTTAGTTATCGTTTCCTGTAATGCCCTGTCGCTGACGCGGTTGCTGTTGGGCATGGCATACAAAGATGGACGTGATATCACCTCTCAGTTGTCCGGTCATGGTGGTTGCGTTTACGCTGTCGTACTGCCAATGGATAGTGGACAATGCTCTGTTTCCGTGCCGTGTATGGGCATGCGCCAGTATGGAGGGTGTCAAGACGATAAAATGACCTTCTCAGTACCGAGGGAGGAATTGGAAACCCTCATATCAGGACTTCAACAGCCCGGCGCCGGGCAAATTCCTGTCAAAATTTGGACGCGTGCTGAGTACACAATGGGGAACAGTTACGCGGAATTGGCCAGGCTGATGGGAATGAAAAAGGCAGATGGGTCAGAGATCGTAGGAAAACCATTTGGAGAGAGGGTTCCGTGGGAGTAATATTCAGCCGCAGCTATGTACAAATACTTAAGAATTTATGGTGAGAAGGGAGTGATGAGGAATGAAAGGCACCAGGGCAGCTGAACTCGAAGATTTAATCGACAGATTGCCCCGTGCGAATTTGGCGAACTTACCAACCCCATTGGAAGAAGCACCGAGGCTTTCGGAGGCGTTGGGCGGAGCACGAATCTTCTTTAAACGAGACGATCTCACCGGTTTAGCACTGGGGGGAAATAAGACCCGCATGTTCGAATTCACCCTGGGGGAAGCACTTCAAAAGGGTGCCACAACCGTTGTAGCTGGAGCCGCCGTGCAATCAAATTACTGTCGACAGCTGGCCGCGGCCTGTAGCAAACTTGGTTTAGGCCTGCACTTGGTGCTGCGGAGGACTCCAGGAGAGGGAGACATAGAGATTCAAGGTAATCTGCTCCTCGATCTCCTGTTTAGCGCCGAAATTAACATCATCGAAGCTGATGTCGTAGAGCAAGAGAGGGTGATTGATAGAGTGGCGGAGGAACTCACCGGGAGAGGTCATCGTGTCTATATGGGCCGCAAATCGAGCCTTGCTGATCTAGGCCTGGAAGCAGTGGGGTACGTTAATTGTGCCCTAGAACTTCACCATCAACTCCGCGAACGAGATCTGCGAATTAATGGCCTTTTCACATCTTCCTCCACTACCACACAAGCTGGCCTTCTGTTGGGGGCAAAGTATTTGAACTGTGATTTCCAGATAGTGGGCGTGAGCCCTGTGGATTGGATTGAGGATATCCCATCTGAGATTGCCAGAATAGCAAACGAGGCAGCAACCCGGTTGGGAATAGACCTTACCGTCTCCCCCTCGGAGATAATCAATCTCGGGGGGTATGTTGGAGAAGGGTATGGCAGGCTTACACCAGAAGCACGCGAGGCAATCAGCCTGGTAGCGAGAACGGAAGGCATCCTTCTCGATCCAGTCTATACGGGTAAAGCTGTGGCAGCTCTCATTGATTACATTCGGAGAAAAGAGATTGGAGACCAGGAAACAGTGGTATTTCTGCATACGGGAGGATCTCCTGCTTTATTCGCTTACAACAAAGAGCTGAACCTTGAGGGAGAGATTGCAATGTAAAACCTCCGAATCATGAGCCAAGCTGAGATGCCCAGCAGCGCAGATTGAGTCTCAATAAGCTGTTAACCTAAATACCTTCTGCAATATATATCCTGAAGAATGGGGAGGTTTTGAATATGAGTTTGGAAGAGGTTGCCAGAAGAATCGAACTGGCCAAATACGACACCCGCCAAGTCGAACCGGGGGCGAGGGAGAAACTGCTGGACCGGGTTGCTTGGGCGGCATACTATAATGACAGGGTATATGAGGGTTGCAGCCGATCTGTGTTGCAGGCACTTCAGACCCATCTCCACTTAGGAGATGGGGAGGCCCTTAGAGCAAGCACTGCCCTAGCCGGCGGAGTTGCTCGCATGGGTGAGACCTGTGGGGCCCTTACGGGTGGTATCATGGCTATCGGCTTGGTGCTCGGACGTGTAGAGCTTGAGAATATCCACGCATACAGGAATACAATGGAGACTTCGTACGAGATGTTTAATCGGTTTCGGGAGGAGATTGGAGGAACCATTTGCGCTGAAATTCAGAAAAAACTATTTGGGAGGAGCTTTGATTTCAAGAGAGGTGAGGAAGCCGAAGAATGGTATAAAGCCGGCGGATTAGAGAGATGTCCCATGGTATGCGCAATCGCGGCGAGAATAGCTGCTGACATAATACTTGCCCTAAAGGGCTCCGAGAAGTAGCCTAAAGGAAACGACCCTTATATCCAATAGTGTGGAGGCCTAGCCTCAAGAGATTGTCGCTTCAGTTTCGCGGATAGTTACCAACCTCACACGAACCGGAGCAAGCCGTGAGGGATATCGAAAAACTGACCGAGAATGAGAAAAAGGCAGAGGTAGAGAAGATAATTGGAGAGGCAAAGATTCATAGGGGGAAAAAGAGGTTTCAGAAAGGAAGAGATCTCCTGCTCGATGCCCTCCGGTATCAGGTCCAGGAAGACCAAGTCTATTACCAATTGGGGAATATACACTATGATGCTGGTGACCTTGATCAGGCGGAGAACGCTTATCAGCGGGCCATTGAGAAAAACAAGGAACACGCAAATGCTCACCATAACCTGAGTATAGTCTACAAGAGAAAAGGAAGAATATGGGAGTTTGTCAAAATGAAGAAAAAGGCCACGACGTTGGCCATCAAAACTCGAGTCAAATAACGCTCAGCCCTCACCTCCCTCTCCATCTTTCACTTCCGAAACCCAGGTTTGATCAAGGCGCAATTAACTTCTTGACATGCCCTTGGAGGGTATGCTAGTAAAAAACAAAAATAGTTTGTACTGACCATGCTGGAATCTCCTTAGCGGGCCCGTACCGCAGGGATAGCGGTAATAGGTCTTCCTGTAGGAGCCCGGTTCCCCTCATCCAGCAAGATGGGGTATATACCGGAAAGCCGTTAAGGGGGGCCGTGAAAGGAGGTGATAAAGCCGATTCGAGACGTACCTGCGAGGATGGAAGAGGGAAACGGTTAGGTATTGAGAAAGCAAAGGAGGCAAGAAAATGGACAAGACGAAAAGCAGCAAGAAAAGGGTAACAAGGCGCGATTTCCTAAAAGGAGTGGGGGGAGGCGCCCTTGCGTTAACCGTGGCATCTCTGCCGCGTTCTAAGGCTTTTGGGTCGCCCGCAAAACAGGACCTCGTTGTTGCTTACGATGCTTCTGACGCCCTCGGCTGGGACCCGATGTCGCAAGCCCTTCCCACCCCAGACAAGACCATCGCATCATCACTGTACAACGGCCTCTTGAAATGGCCTGATGAGATCGCCGATCTCACGAAACTCGAGCCGGATTTGGCCGAGGAGTGGGAAATGTCGGCAAACGGCGTAGAGTGGAAGTTCAAGCTCAGAGAGGGGGTGAGGTGGCATAGCGTATTTGGCGAAGACTTCGGAGAATTCACCGCTGAAGATGCCGCCTACTCGCTGACCAGGGCAGCTGATTCCAAGAGGTCGGCATTTTCCGGCGACTTCTCAGTGTTCAAGAAATTTGAAGCAATCGACAAATACACTTTGAAGGTTACTTTGGCGTTCCCGATATCATCGGCAGTAGTCAAGGGTTTGCTCACCGACTATCACGGCGGCCAGATCTTGTGCAAAAAGGCCCTCGAGAAGTTCGGAGATGCTTACCCTCTCAAACCAGTAGGGACGGGGCCATTCAAGTTCAAGGCTTACTCGCCTAATGAGAGTTCCACATGGCTCCCGCATAAGAAATACTTCCGAGGTGCGCCACATTTATCCAGCTACCAAATGAGGTACATGGCTGATCTCAGCAGCAGGGAAATGGCCCTCCGAAAGGGAGATGTCCAGCTCATTGAAGGAGTGCGGGAGCAGCATTGGGTGGATAAGATGAGAGCTCAGCCGGAAACAGAGACCTTGGTGTTCGGTCCGGGAGAGCTGGTGTTTCTGAATTTGAATACGACCCGCAAGCCCTTCGATGATATCAGGGTGAGAAAAGCAGTTTTCCACGCCATAGATCGGGATGGTCTCCTCAGGTTCATCGGTAAGGATACAACGGAAAGAGACGTTACAGCGCTACAGAAGAATTACCTCGGAGCCCTGTTGGAAGAGGAGCTCCCCAAGGAGCTGTTGTATGACTATGACCCTGATAAGGCCAAAGATCTGATGGCAAAGGCAGGGTATCCGAAGGGCTTCGATACCGAAATGGTCATCACCGAGAGGGCATCGTATAACAGGGCGATGGTAGCTGTGCAAGACATGCTCCGCAAAGTGGGGATAAACCTGAAGTTTAACGTCATCACCCACCCGGCTTATCACTCCCAGATCAGAAAAGACGTTAACCCTATGGCAACCCCTACTGGCGTGACCAATTTCTCCCACTATAAGGCCATCGACAATCTCCTGGATACCGCACGGAAGGAAACGGACCCCGATAAACAGGCTAAACTGTGGAAGAAGGCCCAGTTACAGATATTGGAAGACGCCGTAGCATATTCATTCTACACGCTGAAATTCGCCTTCGCCAAGAAACCGTGGGTAGATATAGGGTACGATTTGAAATCCACCATGCAGTTGGGCGTTCCCATCAGAAAAGGCGCAAAGATCATGGGACACTAATCACCGGGACAAGTGGGAGCGGAATTAAGGGAGGTATGAACGAGGAGGGCAATGACAGAGGAGATACGAGCTTTGGTAAGCTCGTATCTCCTCTGTATTTACGTAAATCTATCTGGGTTAGAAGAGAACCTTACAAAGGTAGCACAAATGCCGGGAGTTCATAAATGATCGGTTACATAATAAGAAAAACCCTCATAGCGATACCGACAATCTTCGTGGCGGTAACCATCATTTTCCTCATGATGCGTGTAATCCCGGGGGATCCAGCAACAGCTGCTCTCGGCAACTATGCATCTGAAAGTGCCGTCCAAGCTCTAAAGGAAAGAATGGGATTAAACCGGCCGATTTACATTCAATACTTTGATTACTTAAAAGGGCTCGTACACGGGGATTTGGGAAAATCCTTTGTGAATAGAAATCCCGTTGCCCCCTTGATACGAAAAGTCGTACCCTACACCATCGATCTCACTCTCAGCGGCATTCTGATTGGGACAATCCTCGGTATACCATTGGGGGTCATTACAGCAGTAAGAAGGAATAGCCTCATCGACTATTTAGGTCGCACTCTTTCCTTGGCCGGGCTTTCCTTCCCGGCTTTCTATTCAGGGCTCTTATTGATGCTCGTCTTCTCGGTCTACTTAAAGCTATTCCCATCTATTGGGGGTGGAGATTTGAGCAACGTGGGTAATCGGTTGTATCATCTGGTCCTGCCGGCTCTTAACGTTGGGCTCATAATGACAGCTTATATCACTCGCATGACCCGTTCAACAATGCTGGAAGTAATCGAGCAGGATTACATCTCAACGGCCAGGGCTAAGGGGCTCAATGAAAATACGGTTATCGTCAAACATGCCTTAAAAAATGCCTTGATCTCAGTCATTACGGTGATCGGCCTTTATGTGGGCATTTTGATTGCTGGCTCTGTTATGTCTGAAATTATTTTCAGCAGGCCGGGCTTGGGAAAATTGCTGATCGGGGCTATGAAGAACCGTGATTACAATATGATGCAGTCCATCTTGGTTATAATCACCGGAATCATCGTAATCGTCAACCTCATCACCGACATAGCGTATAGTTTCTGCGATCCAAGGATAAGGTATGAGTAAGAGAGAGGATGCCGAGAATGCCCGGAGAAATAACGCAAGCCCAGAGGATGTGGAAAACGTTTAAGAGGAACAGGACAGCGCTCGCTGGAGCCGTCGGGGTAATAATTGTACTTTTGCTGGCTATCTTTGGTCCCTTCTTCATGCCTTATGATCCTGTTGAGCAACACCTCTTGGATCAACTCAAGCCCCCATCAGCTCGCTTTCTCTTCGGAACGGACGTCTTTGGACGAGACGTTCTTTCCAGGGTAATTCTGGGGACCCGGTTCTCGCTCATAGTGGGGGTGACTTCTGTAATGATTGCGGTGGTGCTGGGAGTCCCCACAGGCGTATTGGCCGGTTACAAGGGGGGGCTAATAGATACAGGGATAACCCGCGGGGTTGATATCCTAATGTCCTTTCCAGTGCTCATATTGGGACTTATGCTTAGGGCTGCTATAGGCGGAGGGTTTATCGGACTAGTCCTTGCTATTGGTATAGCAATAACTCCTCGATTTGTCAGACTAGCACGTGCCCCGACGCTCTCTATTAGAGAGAAGGAATATGTAGAGGCGGCAAAAGCCCTGGGGGTAAGTGAAGTTCGACTTATGTTTCGACACATCATGCCCAATGTATTGGGTGATGTTGCTGTAATGTCAACGCTTTGGATCGCCCTCGCCATAAGGCTTGAGGCCAACCTTAGTTTCATAGGTATAGGGATTCCCCCACCGACGCCGTCATGGGGGGAGATGATTAGAAGCGGGGTCGATTTTCTTACCAATGCCCCTTGGATCTCCACCATACCGGGCATGTTTATCCTGTTCGCCGTCATGTCCTTCAATCTGATTGGGGATGGCATACGCGATATCATAGACCCAAGGTTACACCAGTAAGCCCGCACTTTCCCTTCTCGAGGAACTATCTTAGCTTGAATGTGTAATCTGGGAGCACCACATACATTACTAACGCCAAGACGTTCTGGTCCCCCTTTTGTGGAGCTCTCACAATCTCGTAGTAGAGGAAGGCATTCAGGGAAGGGGGAAATGTGCGTTAGTGCTGTTGGAAAGCAAAATTACTTGACAGTTCATGTATTCAAAATATATTGATGTACATCCCATTGGGGTTTATCCATCCTTATAGAATTCAAGTGATGAGGGGACATAACAGTGCCGTTAATCGACGTAAGGGGTCTCAAGACGTACTTCTATACCGAGTACGGTGTCGTGCGGGCTGTTGATGGGGTGGATTTCACCATCGAGCCGGAGAGGACGCTCGGGATGGTGGGCGAGAGCGGTTGTGGCAAGTCGGTTACCGCTCGATCGATTATGGGGCTCATCCCGATGCCGCCCGGCAAGATCGAGGCAGGCCAGATCCTCTACCATCGGAACGGGGACGTCGTAGACTTGGCGAGACTCGATCCCAGGGGACCCGACATGCGCTCAATCCGCGGCAACGAGATCGCCATGATCTTCCAGGAGCCGATGACCTCCTTGAACCCGGTTTACACTATCGGGAACCAGATCATGGAGGCGATCATCCTCCACCAACGGCTGAGCAAGAAGGAGGCACAGAACAAGGCTGTCGAGATGCTGCGCGCCGCGGGGATCCCGTCACCCGAGCAGCGCGTCGATGAGTATCCACACCAACTCTCCGGTGGCATGCGCCAGCGCGCCATGATCGCCATGGCCCTTTCGTGTAACCCCTCACTTCTGATAGCCGACGAGCCGA
>SMTZ1_10004765_pt1 | contig 14711 bp, 14 predicted proteins | sample DeeMarSWOR136_30_FD_25667 | JGI IMG/M metagenome (IMG submission 25667) | reverse complement strand
GTGGAAGTTAAATATACCATCGGCTATTTCACCGGCTGCATGACCGATTTCGTCTTTCCTGAGCTTGGCAAGAAGATAGTCAGCTTCCTTACCGGAAACGGCGTGGAAATGGTCGTGCCGCGGGGACAAGGGTGCTGCGGGGCACCGGTCTTCCTCGGCGCCGGTGACTTTGATACCGGCCGCATGATGGCCGATGCCAATGTGAAGGCATTCAAAGACCTGGACTATATCATCACCGACTGCGCTACCTGCGCCTCGGCCATGAAAGATTACGCCAGGTTTCTCGCCGATGGTGGAGAGAGAGCGCGGGATTACGCTGATTTTGCCGACAAGGTGAAGGACATCACTGAGTTTCTGGTGGACATACTGCAGCTTCCTCCTTCCGCATACCGGGTTGCCGATGAGTTGAAGGGCAAGACCGTTACCTGGCATGAGCCCTGTCATCTGGGCCGCTACCTGGGTGTCAAAGAGCAGCCCAGGCAGATACTGAAATCGTTAGCCGATATCAATTATGTGGAGATGCCCGATGCCGATAGATGCTGCGGCATGGCCGGGACTTTCAGTATCTACTATTACGACCTGTCACGGAAAATCGCCGATAGAAAAATCGCCGATATAGAATCGACGGGCGCGGATATCGTCGTGACCGACTGCCCGGGATGCCAGATACAACTGACGGACAGCCTCATCCAGCACGGTATGCCTGTGAAAGTAATGCATATTATGGAGCTATTCGGTTAACTAACCGCTGATAATATAGATTTATTAAATAAGCGAGTAGCCTTAATTACGGAAGGAGTTAACATGGCCGTAGATGCAATTTCAGCTGAGGAACTGACTTATCGCTACGGGGAGCTGGTTGCCGTTGACCATATCAGCTTTAACGTAGCCGAACGTGAAATCCTGGGTTTCCTCGGCCCTAACGGCGCCGGTAAGACGACTACCTTTAAGATGCTGACCGGGCAGCTCAAGCCTGCGGAAGGGAGTGCCAGATTGCTTGGTATGGATATTGCTAAAAACGTCGAGAGGGTGCAGGGAGAGATAGGCGTCTGCTTTGAGATGACCAACCTCTACGAACAGATGACCGCCCTTGAAAATCTTAATCTGTTCGCCCGTTTGTTTGGTATGAAATCGTTCGACGGCAAAGCCCTGCTGAAGCGTATAGGACTGGCCGGACGGGAAAATGACAGGGTCGAGACGTATTCCAAGGGCATGAAGCAGCGCCTCATGGTAGCCCGGTCTATTGTGAATAAACCGCGTATCCTTTTTCTCGATGAGCCTACCGCCGGACTTGACCCTACATCTTCCGAGTCCATCAGGAATATCATCCTGGAAGAGCGTGAAAGGGGCGCCACCGTCTTTCTCACCACTCACGATATGATGGAGGCCGACAAGTTATCCGACCGCGTAGCATTTATGAACCAGGGCCAAATCGTCGCCCTCGATACCCCCCACCAGCTGAAACAGCAGTACGGGAAACGGGCGCTCCGGGCTAAAGTCTCGACGGAGAGCGGTGGACTTGAGGACCGCGAGATAACTCTCGACACTCCGGAGACACCCGAAGCCGTTCATAAGCTCTTCGAGCGGGAGAAAGTCGTCACCATCCACAGCGAGGAAGCCACCCTGGAAGATATCTTCATCGGTCTTACCGGACGGGGGCTCGTATAGTGAACTGGCGCATCATCGGCACCCTGGTTGCCAAGGACTTCTCCCTTTTCTTCAGAAAACGCCTGTTTCTTGTCCTGACAGTTATCGGTTTCATCATGTATGTCATTATCTATTTCATTATGCCGAGTTCGGTTAACGAGAACCTCGAGCTCGGGCTCTACGCTCCGGTTGCAATTCCACCCTTTGTACAGATAGAGGAAGAAGGTCTGGAAATCGCCTTTGTTGAGTCTGAAGAAGCACTTAAAGAAGCGGTAATCAACGGTAAATATGTGGCCGGGGTAGCCCTACCCGAGGATATAGCGGATAAACTCGCATCAAAACAGAAACCGAATATAAGGCTGTATTTTACACCGGACGTACCTGAGGAAATGAAAGAGACTGTCAGCGTTATCATCAAGGAACTGGCCTATATGCAGACTGGACAACCCCTGTCCATTGAAGTGTCCGAGGAAATCCTGGGGCCGGATGTGACAGGCGCACCGATACCGGCACGGGACAGGCTGCGACCGCTCCTTGCCATCATGATCCTCATGGTGGAAACGATGGGGCTTGCCAGCTTGATAAGCGAGGAGGCGGAACAACGCACTATACATGCCCTGCTGGTTACTCCAATGACGATTAAAGACCTGTTTGCGGCCAAGAGTATTACTGGTATAGGCCTAGCTTTCGGACAGGCTATCCTGTTCATGGCACTGGTCCGTGGTCTGGGCGAACAGCCGTTGATAATACTGATAACTTTCCTGCTAGGAGCAATGCTGGTTACCGGAATCGCTTTTTTAATATCATCCGTAAGCAAAGACTTCATGTCCGTGCTGGCCTGGAGTATCCCTGCCTTCATTTTGATGTTTGTACCTACATTCAGTGTTATATTTCCCGGCGCGGTGACAAACTGGATCAAGGTTATTCCATCTTACTATGTGGTCGACACCGTACACAGAGCGGCAAACTTCGGCTCCGGCTGGGGCGATATCTGGCTCAATCTTGTGATACTAGTGGGGTTCTGCCTGGCAATTACCTGGATTGGCATTATGCTACTGAGGAGGAAATTCCAATGAGTCTGAAACGCGTCGGCATCCTGCTGGGCAAGGAATTCCTGTACGGCTCAAAGGGTTACATATTTATATTCGCTATTGTCGCTCCGCTTGTTATCTCGCTTGTGGTTTCGTTAATCTTCGGTACATTGTTTACCGAGAAACCCAAGCTTGGGGTTGTGGATGACGGCAGTTCTCAAATGGTGCTCAGGATTCAAGAACTTGACACGTTGATTACGAGGGATTATGCCGATATCACGGAAATCAAGCGGGCGGTTGAGAGTGGTGCTGTTGATATTGGCATTGTCTTTCCCACCGATTTCGACAGCTCTATTGAAACCGGTGAAAAGACAGAAATTACAGCTTACATCTGGGGAGAAAGCCTGGCTAAAAACCGCACGATTATCGCCGTGACCATAACGAACATGGTACGTGAGATTGCCGGACAGGAATCACCGGTAAACATAGAGACCATTACACTGGGCGATGAGGTAAGTATTCCCTGGAGTGACCGCCTGCTTCCCTTCATCGTGATTATAGCAGTATTTCTGGGTGGACTCATGTTGCCGGCGACATCGGTAATAAACGAGAAAAACAAGAAGACCCTTGACGCACTTATCGTAACACCGACCAGTATTACCGATGTATTCACAGCCAAGGGGATGGTCGGTATCATCCTGAGTCTGTTTATGGGTATCCTGATACTGGTAATCAATCAGGCTTTCGGCAGCCAGCCTCTGTTGCTGGTTATGGTGCTGGTACTCGGCGGCGTGATGGCAGTGGAACTCGGCCTCATACTAGGTACCCTGATGAAAGACTTTGCCTCGCTGTTTACTATCTGGAAAAGCGCCGGAATTATCCTCTTCGCGCCCGTCTTTATATACATTTTCCCCCAGATACCCCAATGGATCGGCAATATTTTCCCCACTTACTATATTGTCGACCCGATTGTAGAACTGAGTCAGCGGGGCGGCGGCTGGCCTGATATCGCTATCAACGTTTTCGTCCTTATCGGACTTGACCTCATTCTGCTATGGCTGGTCACGTTCACGCTAAGAAGAGCCAGACTGTTTGCTACTTAGAATCCACACCGGGATTCAGGACCAGTATAACCTGGCCTTATCACCAATCAATTTCTCCCTCCTGTCATGGTGAGTCGCTGTGCTCCCCACGATAACATTTAATTGTCAGATACAACCTGAACTGTCAGTCATTCCTTTACTTTGGGGTAAATCCTCCATTTAAAACTAGGGTTAGTATTGTTCACCGGAATTCGCTGTAGTGGTAATAATATTAACGAGACCGAACTGTATCAACCTGTATCAAACCAGAACAACCTGTCAGATACGCCTTGACATCACAGGCGGAGAATAGGTATGCCCGTAGCTATAAATGGACAGAAGTATTACAGAATCTCGGAAGCCTGCCGTATGGCCGGCATCAGCAGGACCACCCTGCTCCGGTGGCTAAGACAGGGAAATCTTAAGTTACCCGAGTACAGAGATAGAAGGAAATGGCGTCTCTTTACCGAGGATGATGTCAATAAACTGAACCGGGAAGCCAATCGGGTGACGGCAACCAGGCAAATTGACCCGGATGAAGACTAAACCTTGCAGGCTTTCTGCCAGAGGTCGAATGAAATTAATCGGATAGATATCCAGTGTGTACAGGAGGTGGAAAATGTAGCAAATGAACAATCGAGTACACGGAACCAAAACAATGGAGGTTAACAAATGAAAGGGTTATTGAAAAGGATACATAATAATGACAAGGGCTTTACCCTGATCGAGCTGCTGGTCGTGGTCGCTATCCTTGGCGTACTGGCTGCCATCGTTCTGCCCAATTTCACTGGACTCGTTGACTGGGGTGAGCAGGAAGCCGGCGAAGCCGAGCTCGCAACCGTCCAGACAGCTATGGACACGATGATGACCGTGAACAGCCTTGGTAATGGCGATGTGACGGCCGCCAGCTCAACACAGAATATGTCGACTTTCCCTGATGCGACCTACAAATTATATCCGGACTACGTGAGATATGAAACTACCACCGGTAACTATTCGTGCGATGCTAACGGGTTGGTCACACAGGAAGCTTCTGGTTACTAATCAGGTTCCCTGATGACATATATATAGTGGCTGCCCGAACCGACTACCACACAGATAGCTATGTATGTGATAGCAGGGGTAACGGGTTATTGTTGCCTGTTCCCTGCTGGAACGGTACCGGTTTTATCGTTGGAGGCGGATTGATTGGACCAGAGGCAGGAGTTTACGGGACAGTGTCGCCGGCCTGTTTGTATATATTTAACAACAGGAACAGGTCAGGCAAGCCCGCGGGCTGAAATATGGCTTTTGGACGGGCTGTATAGTGTCCGTACTTATATATAATGTCAGCGGTCTGAGCCAGATTATAGCCAGGGATACTGAACGGATAAGCCGGTGGTATCAATAGTAGAAGAATAACCATAAATTGAATAGAGCTAGCTTTGTTATAAAGGGAATCCGGTTCCCGGGCAGGTAAAGCAGTCCCGAGCGCTCTGTAAAAAAGCGAAAGGTAGATATCAATGCAGAAGAGCCAAAACAGAAGTACTTCTAAAAGGCTTAGCCCGGAGCCAGCCGCGATATTGAAAAAAGAGAGCGGACCGAAAAAGGTCCTGCTGATCGATGGCGAGTATCGAGAGGCCTATCCAGTATACGAGGTTATGACCGAAGTCGGGAGTGGCGCCTTCGACCTGGAGTACACCGATCGGTTATCGGCAGGACTTGAGCGGCTTGCCAGAGGGGGTATTGATGTGCTCCTGCTAGCCCCGGGCGTGTCAGATAGCAGTGACCTCAACTCGTTGGCCAGGCGGCGGGCCAGAGCTATGGGCGTGCCTGTCGTTACGCTGTCCGCATTCGACGATGAAGTGAGTGAAATTGAGATACTGAAAAAAGGCTCCCGGGAATATCTGGCAAAAAAGAAGTCTTACGGCGACCAGCTGGTGCGCTCCATCAACCACGCCATTAAGCGGCAGCGGCTTGCATCGGAAAAAGCGCCTCCAAGCCGGTGGCCGGAGTCCGGCGAAACCCGGCTACTTAATATTATAAGAAGCGTCCCCGACGGTATTATCATTGTAGACCGCCGGGGAATTGTACGCTTTGTTAATCCAGCTGTTGAATCCCTCTTTAAATGCAAGGCCGAGCGGTTGCTGGGCGAAACGCTTGATTTCCTGTCAATGGTTGAAGACGGCAAGACAGAGCTGAGTATCATTCGGGAAGATGGCAAAAAGGGTACCGCGGAAATACGATTGGTAGAAACAAGGTACCGGGGTGAACCTGCCTACCTTGTTGCACTTCGCGATATCACAGAACACAAGAAGGCAGAGGCAAAGATGAAGACGGCTATGGAAGCTGCGGAAACAAGGGCAAAGGCCGCTAAAGAGTCAGCCGAAGCAGAGATAAAGTCCGCTGAAGAAGCAGCTGAAGTAAAAATAATAGCCGCAGAAGAAGCCGCTCAGGCAAGAATAACGGCCGCTGAAGAGGAAGCACAGGCAGCCAAAGTCGCCTCGGAGGAAGCTGTAGCCAGTGCTGAGGAATCAGCCAGGCTCGCCTGGGAAGAGACCGAGGCGATAAAGACAAGCTCGCAGGAGGCTGTTGCCAAAGCCGAGGAGCAGGCCAGAATTGCCAAAGAAGAAACCGAGGCGATTAAGGTAAGCTCGCGGGAAGCTTTTGCCAAGGCCGAGGAACAGGCCAGACTCGCCAGGGAAGAAGCTGATAAAGCCAGGACAGCCTCAGAAGTGGCAATTGCCAGGGCTGAAGAGCAGGCCAGAGTTATTACGGAGGAAGCTACAGCGGTTAAAAACACCGCGCAGGATACTATCACCAAGGCTGAAGAACAGGCCAGACTCGTCAGGGAAGAAGCTTTAACGGCCCGGATAACCGCTCAGGAAGCCGTGGCGAAGGCCGAGAAAGAGGCCAGACTTGCCAGAGAAGACGCCGAGGCGGCCAAGATAGCTATGCAGGAAGCTCTGGTTAAGGCTGAGAAAGAAACAGAGGCAGCCAGAACAACCTCGGAGGAAGCCATTACCAGAGCTGAGGAAGAAGCCAGAATTGCCAGAGAAGAGACCGAGGCTGTAAAGATAGCTTCACAGGAAGCTATAGCCAAAGCCGAGGAAGAGGTCAGACTCACCAGAGAAGAGACCGAAGCTGTAAAGACAGCGTCGCAGGAAGCCATAGCCAGGGCCGAGCAAGAAACCGAATCTGTAAAGACGGCGTTGCAGGAAGCCATAGCTAGGGCTGAAGAAGAACTCCATCTTGCCCGGGAAGAGGCCGAGACAGCCAAATCGACGGCACAGGAATCCATTCTTAATACCGAGAAAAAAGCGAAGAAGGACAAGGACACCGCTGATAACACCGTGGCGAGATTAGAAAAGGAACTGCGTAGCATAGACCCGATGCAATCTGAATTCATGTCCAATATCGTGCATGAAATGCGGGCTCCGCTTCACTCGATTACCGGTTTCACGAGACTGGTGCTCGAAGGTGGAGCACCTGATGCTGAAACACAGCAGGAATTCCTGAATATCATTGCGGACCAGAGCGAACACCTTCGCAGGCTTATTGACGAGCTTGTTGATATCTCGCCCGCACCCGGGCAAACCGTAAAGCTCCAGAAGGAGCTCGTATCAGTCAAGGACCTGCTCCGGAACGCCGTAAAAGAAATTTACAGTGTGGCCAAACAGAGAAATATCTCCTTAAAACATGATATACCGGAATCATTGCCGGAGATTGATGGAGACAGCCAGCGGTTAAGGCAGGTAATGTTCAACCTGCTCGGTAACGCTATTAAATTCAACAATAAGCGTGGCAGTGTCAACGTGAAAGCCGAAGTCAGGAACAATGACCTACTGGTACAAATTACTGACCAGGGTGTCGGCATCACGCGAGATGCCATACCTTACATATTTGACAAATATTATAAGGCCGAAAATACGGCCAGCGCCGGAGGGCTGGGCCTCGGCCTTTATATTTCGAAGCAGATTATCGAAGCCCATGGAGGAGAGATATGGGCGGAAAGTACGGAAGGAACCGGCAGTACCTTCAGTTTTACGCTACCTCTGAAGCATCCTGACAGGTGAAGGAATGGGCAACAGTAAAAAGATACTTATTATAGAAGATGACCCCGTCGCCACGAGGTTAACCGAGTATATCCTGAAACAGCGGGATTACCAAGTACTCACGGCGTCGAATGGCCTGGACGGGTTGCAAATAGCCCAGCGGGAAGAGCCAGACCTAATTGTCCTTAATGTGATGCTGCCCGGCATTGACGGCTTCGAGGTCTGTCATCGCTTGCGTTCCGAAGAGCATAATGTTCAACCGCTTATTCTGATGCTCTCAGGCAGGGCTCAGAAAACAGATATCGCCAACGGTTTGAATATCGGAGCGGATGATTATCTCACCAAGCCGACTGCACCAACGGAAATCGTCAGTCGAGTTGAAAGTCTGTTAGCTCGGAAAGCCAGCGCCAGTTCGCAGGTAGTTGTGTTTCTTGGACCCAAAACCAAGGTGGGAACAACCACTACGGTCGTCAATACGGCCATTGCCCTTTCACGGATGGATAAACGGGTCATTGCGGTTGACCTGTGTCCCTATGAGAGCAGTGTCGCCGAACAACTGGGTATTAAACCCCAGGGCGCTATCAGCCGTCTCATGGCGGTATCGCCCGATGTGCAGGACTACAGGGCCCTGGAGTCGTCACTGGTGGTTCACCAAACGGGCGTAGGCGTGCTTCGTCTCCGTCCGCCCTCCGGAGAACTGGAAAACGTATCGCAGGATACCGTGGATTTACTGCTTAACAGGTTCGGAGAGACTACTGATTATTTTCTGCTAGACCTGCCGTTTCAGCCGATAGTTGCCACCAGAGCCGTACTTTCAAAGTGCGCCCTGGCCATCATTGTCAGCGATTATACTCTGGACTCCCTTATCAGGGTCAAATCCACCATCACCATCCTGCATTTTATGGGCATCCCCGCGGAGCGAATCGGTGTGGTTGTCACCGACCCGGCGGGAACCTTTCCCGGTAAAGAATTCCCCCAGATAAAATCCTACGTAGAGCCCAGTATCGCCGTGAACGTACTGGGACTCATTCCTTATGATGATAATGCCTCCCCGGCATCTTCATCGGGGGGCTTGCCCGTTTTACTCTCCAGCCCGGACTGCCTCATGTCCGCCTCCATAAACGAACTTGCGCAGCGGATTACCGCCGAGGGTATTACCAGGAAAGATACATCACAGACCAGGGTGAAAAGAGCATGAAAAAGCCCGATTCGTCAGAATCTACCCGCAAGAGCCTGCGAAAAAGCCTTGGTGGAATACTTGTCGAGCAGAGATTCATTACCGAGGAGCAGCTTGATGATGCCCTGAAACTGCAGCAGATGCAGGGAGGTAAGTTAAGCGATATCCTGCTGAATCAGGGATTGGTTAAACGCGAAGCCCTGGCGCAGGTAATGAGCCTCCAGCTAAATTACCCTCTAATCGACCTTAAGAGACATATGGTCCATCCTGATGCCCTGCGGCTGGTCCCCGAGGATATGGCCAGAAAGCATACTCTCATTCCTCTGGACATAGTCGGTGATTCGCTGATTGTGGTGATGGCCGAGCCGGAGAATATCCAGACGATTAAAGACCTTAAGGCCCAGACTGAGATGAGGATTGAGGTAGCCGTCGGTATACCTGCCGATATTGAGTGGGCTATCAACCTGAACTACAGGTCGGGCGAAAAAATAGAGAAGCAGGTAAACAAATCTAAATCTGTCGTCCTAGAAGAGACCGAAATAAGTACCGAGCTCAATGCCACGACACCATTGGCGGAGAGTCTGGAATTGATTATAGAACAGGCGGTACGTGACAGAGCCTCAGACATTCACCTGGAACCGCAGGATAAAAGGCTGCGGGTCCGTTACCGCATCGACGGCGTCCTGCATGACATGCACTCCCTGCCCCTGAGCGTCCACACTGAACTGGTATCCAGACTCAAGGTACTGTCCAAGCTGGACATTGCCAAGCAAAGAAGCCCTCAGGACGGTCAATTTACATTCAAGACAGGGGACAGGTATATCGATATCCGTGTTGCCACTACAGATACGGCATACGGCGAAAGAGCAACCCTGCGGATCCTGGACAAGTTTCAGTCCATTTTTACACTCCCTGAGCTTGGTTTTCAGCCGGACGCCCTGGAAAAGTACCGGGCTATGTTGAATTGCCCCTGTGGCATGATAGTGGTGGGCGGTCCAACCGGTTCCGGCAAGACAACCACCCTTTATACATCGATAAACCAGCTTGATAACAAGGAGCGCAACATCCTGACCATTGAGGACCCGATAGAGTACCGGTTTGCAGATATCAGCCAGACTCAGGTTAATCCGAAGGCAGGTGTTACCTTTGCCAGCGGTCTGCGAGCCATGATGCGCCAGGACCCGGATGTTATTCTGGTGGGGGAGATTCGGGATAAAGAAACGGCGACAACGGCCCTTCAGGCGGCCGTCACCGGACATCTGGTTCTGTCTTCGGTTCACGCCAATGATGCTGTCAGCGTGCTGCTGCGGTTGATGGGCATGTGCGCCGAACCGTCTCTTCTACCTTCGACACTGGTCGGTATTGTGGCGCAAAGAATGGTCCGGCGTATCTGCGACAACTGTCGGGCTCCGTACGAGGCAACGCCGGTAGAACTGGCAGCCTACGAAGAAGAAATGCAGCGGCCGCCGACAGCCTTTTACAAAGGGAAAGGATGCAACCCTTGTGCCAAAACCGGCTACCGGGGGCGGACGGGAATATTTGAAGTACTCCTTATCAGTGACGAAATCAGGAAGATGCTACTCGGCAATGCCAGCGCCGGCGATATAAGGGCACAGGCGCTCAAAGACGGCATGGTCAGCATGAACCATGACGGCATGCTAAAGGTCGCTGAAGGTATTACCACGGTGAGTGAGGTGTTACGCAGTGTGTTTTCCACTAATTTAAGCGCTCAACCCCATTTAAGAGGCAGCCATGGTGTATAGGTATAGTGCTTATACCCTCGATAAAAGGATTGTCCAGGGCACTATTGATGCCGCCTCCGAGAAACTGGCGGAGGAAGCCCTGTACCGGGCGGGGTATTATCGTGTCCTCAAGCTGAGAGAGATGAGCCGCAGCCTGACTTTGAGTCGGCTGATGCCCGGCTTCTTCGGGGTGAGAGCCCAAGATATTATCGATTTTTCACGCCAATTGGCTTCCCTGATTGAGTCCGGAATACCTGTACTGACCGCTTTACAACTGCTCGGTGAGCAGGCCCCCTCGGCGGCGCTGAGGAAGGTTATCGCCGGGTTGGTCAGGGAGATCCGGGAAGGCAACTCTTTTTCCCAGGCACTGGCCGGGTATCCACAGGTATTCCCCAACACCTACTGCCAGGTGATAAAAGCCAGCGAACTTGCGGGTAACTTCGAGGTCGCCCTGAGACAGGTGGCCGACCACCTTGAAAAGGAAACAACAACAGCGAAAAAGGTACAGCGTGCGCTGGTATATCCTACGGGGGTGCTGCTCCTGGCTATCGGCGTTTTTATCCTGCTGATCACTGTAGCCCTGCCCCCGCTGGTAAAGCTGTTTACTTCGCTCCATGCCGAGCTTCCCTGGACTACGAAATCACTTTTATTTCTGGGCAGTTTTATGATTGATTACAGGGTTCACATTCTGGGGACACTCCTGGCCCTGTTCATCTTCATCTTTATGTACATTAGGACGCCTGCGGGAAAGCGGACTATTGACAGCTTGTTATTGAAGATTCCGGTGGTCAGCGAGATTATCATCCAGCGCAGTATGTCCCGCTTCTGCCATACGGCGTCGATGCTGCTTAAGGCCGGGCTTCCCATGCCGCAAATACTGAATACGGTTACCCAGACCGTCGGGAATGCGCCGGTCAGCCGGGCATTGAACGAAGTTAAAAGGAAACTGGTCCAGGGACAGGGCTTGTCGCCGCCGATGGCTCAAATCGACGTATTCCCGCAGCTTCTGGTGGAGATGGTAGTCGTGGGAGAGACGACGGGCACCCTGGATACAACCATGGCTACCGTGGCCGACTTTTATGAGCGCAGGGTCGAACAGAGAGTACAGTCATTGATATCTATGATAGAGCCGGCTTTAATGATAATCGTTGGACTGGTGGTAGCTTATGTCGCCGTTTCCATGGTAATGCCACTTTACTCAATATTGAAGACCATGTACTGAACGGCTCGGGCAGGTCTGATAACATGGCAAGGATAATACGGCAATGGCTCCGCAAGTCTATAGTATTGAAGAACGAAAGGGGAATAACCCTGGCCGAGTCTGTGGTCACGGTTGCCATCACGGGGGTTGTTCTGGTTGCCTTCGCCGCAGCCCTGTCGACCGGCACGATTGCCGTTGGCGAGAACGACCGGCAGGTTGCCGTGCAAAGCCTGGCACGGACTCAAATGGAATATATTAAAGGCTACCCCTACGATTCTGGGGCGACTACCTACCCCGCGGTTGATACGACGGACAACTACAGCATCTCGGTGGGCGTTACCTCGGTACCTGATACGGATTCCCATATCCAGAAAATAACGGCCAATATCTCGCGGAACGGACAGCTTCTGCTGACCATTGAGGATTATAAGGTGGACCGATGATAAAGGGAGAAAGAGGTCTTACCCTGGTTGAAGTACTCGTTGCCACCGCCATCACGGGAATGATATTCGGCGTCCTAGGGGCGGCGATTTATCATATTGTCACTATCCCCGAGTACGGCAATGACCGGGTGACAGCCCTGCACGAGCTACAGAATGTGGCCCACTGCGTCAACCTCGATGGGCAGATGGCGCAGTCGGCTACCGGCGGCAGCAACCTGGTGCTGACCTTCCCCGATACCTCGTCGGTCAACTATACACTGGTGGGTACCGACCTTCTCCGCATCACCAGCACTTCAAACCGGACTCTGGCACAGAATATCACGAGCGTCAATTTCTCCGTCCAGGACCGCATTATCACTATGAACCTGACCTCGGCCCCGGACGGAAGATGGGATATAAGTGAGAATGAAACATATCAAATCTGCCTGCGTCCCAGTGAGGCTTAAGCAATGAAAAACGGAGAGAAGGGCCAGGCCCTGGTAATTGTTTTGGCTCTGGTTGCCTTCGGTACGCTGGTCATAACGCCGTTCCTCGGGAACGCCGGCAGCAGCATGATAGGCTCCCGGGCTTACGGGCAGGCAATAAATAAGCAATACTCCAGCGATACCGGTGTGGAGCACGCCATCTGGGAACTTGCCTATGATGACTTGGCCGATAACCTGACTTCACCGGGCGATAATGTCAGCTATTCTCTGGGCGAGGCAATTAACGGTATAGTACCGGATATCACCGTCGTCAAGACGGATAATACGACATATGAGATTACATCCGTTGCCAGCGACGAGACTATCCAGGCTGTCGTTGAAATAGTGGGGACGAATGTCACCGTTAACCAGTGGCTGATAAACCCGTAATGCCATTTTATAGTAAACATAAATGCGTGAGTAAAGGGAGGATTTAACTTGAAGAGCCGACTAATCACCGTAGTATTAGTAGTGGCTATAATCGCCTTGCTGGTAGTCTATTACTTCCTGGGGACGGACTACAGGAAGCAGCGACAGGCATATGATGCGCTGGCGGCACGGGTCAACGAGGCTACCCTGACTCTCACCCAGACCCCCGAACCATCGCGGGACCTGGAGCGGAGGCTGGCTGCGGCCAAGGCAAAACTAGCCACCGTACGCAGCACCTTTCCCAGCGACCTCCTGGCCGATGAATACCATGTAAAAGCGATTCCACTGATTACCACACCATGGTCACTGGAAAATATCGGTAAGGGTTACCATGTCTTCCGGATAGAGATGGTCGTCTCGGGGAGTTTCGCGCAGGTGAATGGTTTCGTCAGTCAACTGGAAAGTGGCCGCTTCGCCGCCATTGCCGTCGAGAATTTGGGCATGACCAGACAGCCTGCTGGTGGGAATACACCGGTCGTCTGCGACCTCAACCTGGCTATCTATACCCAGTTTACAACCTCCGGATAAGGAGTTTATCCGTATTATGTATGACAGGACGTATGTAACGCTAAATATCAGTTCCAGCAGTGTCAGGCTCCTCCATGTTAAAGGAAGCCAGATAAAGAAATGGGAAAGCGCGCCCCTGTCACCGGGTCTGGTCAGGGATGGAATGGTATTACGTCCGAAGGTAGTCGGGGCGGTAATCAGCAATCTATTCAAGTCAACCGGAGTGCCCAGAGAACGGGTTATTACAAGCATCACCGGCCTGTCCTTTATCCACCGTATTCTCAGCATGCCCCGTATGGATGGCGATTCAGAATATGAGGCCATCCAGCGGGCGGCCAACAAGGAAATACCCCTGCCCGTTGAGGAGTTATACCTCTCCTGGCAGGCTATCGATGGCGGGCAGGATGAACTGGATTTCTTTGTCCTCGGTGTGCCGCGCCATCCCGTCGATGCCCTGGTCCAGACTCTCGAAGAAGCCAGAATACGGCCCTATATGATTGACCTGAATCCACTGGCCTTGGCTAGAGTGGCAAATCGAGAAAACGTCATCATAGTGGCTCTGGAACCCGATTGCTTTGATATCGTCATGGTGGCCAACGGCATGCCGGCCATCATGCATACCATGACGCCCAGACCCCCACGACCGCATCAGTCCGGATACGCCCCTGTTACTCACCGGAGAACTTGCAACCGATGCCGCCAGCGAGCTTATCTCGTCCGAGACCGGATATCCGGTCGAGATGCTGTCACCATCATTGTCATTGCCTGATGACTTTCCGCGGACCGCGTTTACCGTTAATGTCGGCCTTGCCCTGAAAAAGTTACCGCTGAAGCCAGCCGCCATAAGAGGCCAGGCACTGTTCCGTGATATAAATCTCAATATTCTCGCCGGCAAATATAAGCCGTCAACTTACCGGATAAAGTTGCCGCACATACTTCTATCAATCGTGGTGA
>SMTZ1_10009479_pt1 | contig 14713 bp, 15 predicted proteins | sample DeeMarSWOR136_30_FD_25667 | JGI IMG/M metagenome (IMG submission 25667) | reverse complement strand
AAATCAGGGGTAGATTTCACCTTCGATATACTCGCTTATACCGAGAGCAACGGGAACAAACATTCCCTGGGTATAGACTTTATATATGGCGAAACATCCATAGACGGTGAAAGGAATATAACTCAGGAACAGGTCGCCGTCTTCAATAATAAAGCCTACGAAACCGGCATAGATGACAAGGTCATCGTAGTATCGCCGGGCGTTAGCTCCAAAGCACAGAAATTCGCTCAGCAGCAAGGAATAAAGGTCATCAACGGATCTAAAAAAGATGCCTTTAAGGCCGTGCTGGTCAAAGAAGAGCCCGAGACCCCCCAAACCACGACCAAGAAAAAAACATTAACCAAATCCATTCAACCCGAAGCCATGCAGTTAATTCCCGAAATCAAAGCATATCTAAATCAGGGGTAGATTTCACCTTCGATATACTCGCTTATACCGAGAGCAACGGGAACAAACATTCCCTGGGTATAGACTTTATATATGGCGAAAAGGAGATAGATCCAGAACAGGTCGCCGTCTTCAATGATAAAGCCTACGAAACCGGCATAGATGACAAGGTCATCGTAGTATCGCCGGGCATTAGCTCTAAAGCACAGAAATTCGCTCAGCAGCAAGGAATAAAGGTCATCAACGGATCTAAAAAAGATGCCTTTAAGGCCGTGCTAGGCAAAGAAGAGCCCGAGACCCCCCAAACCACAACCAAGAAAAAAACATTAACCAAATCCATTCAACCCGAAGCCATGCAGTTAATTCCCGAGGTGATAGCGAGAAGGTACAATGCTATACCCATGGCTATATCGGGCAAAACCATGGAAGTAGCCATGGCAGATCCCACAGACATCTTTGCTCTTGAAGCGTTCTCTGCCCTTTCTCGGATGAGGATTAAACCTATAGTCGCCGATGCCACCGAAATCAGGGAAGCCATCGACTTCAACTATAAAAGCTACGGCGAGATTGAAAAACAGATATCCCGTGTCGACATCCCCATAGATGATACCGAAGAAAAAATACTATATACCGCCGATACCGACGCACCCCTAGCGAATGCCCTCACCCTCATAGTCGAAGAGGCGGTAAAAGCCCGCGCCTCTGATGTACATATCGAGCCCGAGAAAGATAGACTAAGGGTACGATACCGCATAGATGGTACCCTCCAAGATATGATGTCCCTGCCACTTAACATACATCAAGCCCTTGTTTCCCGCGTTAAAATCCTCGCCGAACTTAACATTGCCGACCGTCACCGTCCCCAAGATGGGCAGTTCACCGCTAAAGCTAAAGAACGGGAGATAGACATAAGAGTAGCCACAGCTCCAACGGTTCACGGAGAGATGGCTGAGCTACGCCTTCTGGATAAATCAGTAGCTATGCTGCATTTATCCGAACTCGGCATGTTGCCAGATAGTATGGAAAAATACAATAACATGCTCAAGGTTCCCTACGGTATGATTTTAACCAGTGGTCCTACGGGAGCCGGTAAAACCACTACTCTCTACGCCTCTATCAACGCTCTTGATTCCATGGAAAGAAACATCGTGACTATTGAAGACCCTGCAGAGTACCGCTTTAAGGATATCAACCAAATTCAGGTGAATCCTCAAGCTGGTATTACTTTCGCAACTGGTTTGAGAAGCATACTACGCCTCGACCCTGATATAATCATGGTTGGCGAGATACGTGATGCCGAAACAGCCGACATAGCAGTCCAATCTGCCCTAACTGGTCATTTAATGTTATCATCCGTCCATGCCAGCGACTCTAGTGGTGTTCTCTCACGGCTTATCGACCTAGATATAGAGCCATTCTTGATTGCTTCCGCTGTTATCGGTGTAGTCGCTCAAAGGATGGTACGCCGCATTTGTAAAGATTGCAGCCATACCATTAAGGCTCCGTTGTTTGAACAGATAGCCTACGAAAAAGAAACGGAAAAGAAAAAAACCGAATTCCTCTACGGAACCGGCTGCAAGTCATGCGCCTATACCGGTTATCGAGGCCGGACCGGTATTTTCGAAATTCTCACCATGAGTGATGCTATCAGAGCGATGATTGTTAACCGTGACAGTAGTAACGCTATTAGAGCGCAGGCGATTAAAGAAGGTATGATAACAATGATGAATGACGGTATGCGCAAGGTAGAAGCAGGTATCACAACTCCGTCCGAGGTACTACGCAATGCCTACTCTATAGGCTAGTAGGGAGGTAAGAATGGAGTTTCAATACGTAGCCTATACAGAAGATAAAAAATTGGTCAAAGGCAAACTTACGGCGAATGATGAAGAGGCCGCGCTCAATCTTCTCAGCTATGGTGGCTACCAGACAATCAGCCTAAAGGAAGTAGTCCCATTCTTGAACGCACAAAAGATAGCTGCTCTCTTTGGTCGGGTAAAGACACAAGAAGTAATAATGTTTTCCCGCCAGCTAGCTTTACTTCTCGAATCGGGCACCGATATCGTTTCCTCTTTGGAACTTTTACAAAGCCAGACAACCAACCGCACTCTACGGGCAGTGCTTAGTGAAGTTGTCTCCGACATCCGCGGGGGCAGCTCGTTATCTTCCGCCTTACTAAAACACCCGCGGGCATTCCCTGAACTATTCTCCCGCACCATAGCCGCTGGCGAACAGGCGGGTAATTTAGAGATAGTGCTACGACAAATGGCCGACTATATGGAAAGAAATGTTGCAACAGAGAAAAGGATTAAAAACGCCCTAACCTACCCTATAATTGTAGCAATTGTCGCTGTTATCGTTGTTGCTATACTCGTCACATTTGTACTCCCTGCATTCACAGACCTCTACAAGGTACTAGGCACCGAACTGCCAGCAATAACGCAATTACTAATCAGTATTTCAGATTGGCTAATCGACTATGGAGTATTTCTGATATTGGGTGTAGTAGCCCTTGCCATCGTCGGCGTTATATATATAAGAACACCCGCCGGCAAATACCAGTTTGATAAGCTAATGCTCACTATACCCGTCATCGGGCGGATAAACCTCTTAAGTGAGCTTGCCCGATGTTGTCGTACTATATCGCTGCTCTTTAAAGTGGGATTACCTCTACCCGAGGTAATGTCACAGGCAGCCCGTGGCACCAAGAACAAGCTGATTAAGGAAGCTCTAAGTGGGGTTCGGGAGGAACTTATTAAAGGCGAAGGCCTATCCAAACCTATGGAGAGGAGTAATATTTTCCTACCCCTCATGGTGCAAATGACTAGAGTTGGCGAAGAGACTGGTAACCTTGATAACACGTTAGCTACGGTAGCTCAGACCTATGAAATCGAGGCTGCGGACAGAACCAGCAATGCGGTAGGGCTCATACAACCTGCAATAACTATTATCATTGGCTTAGTAGTCGCCTTCCTCGCTATAGCACTGGTCTCAGCCATGTATTCTATGTACGGGACGGTGGAGTTCTAGATGATAAAGCGGCTAAAAAAACAAAGAGGTTACACCTTAGTTGAGGTGATAATCGCTATAGCTATCTTGGGCATAATCGCCATTGCTTTTCTTGGCGCCCTAGCTACGGCATCAACTGCTATCATTTCATCAGATGAGCGAACCAGTGCCGAAAGTCTGGCTAGAAGCCATATGGAATATGTTAAAGACCAGGATTATTCCGATAACCCATGGTCTTACGAAATTACTGACTTGGGACGCGTGGTTCTAACTAATTATCCGTCCTGGTGGGATGATGATAACCCGCCATTGCTTTCTAGCAACTATGCTGGTTATTCTGTTGAGGTCATAGCCGAGGATTTTGATGCTGATAATGATGGAGTTCTAGAGGTAGGTCTAGTCGGAGATGAAGACGAGCGCATTCGCAAGATAACGGTAACGGTTGAGCATCTTGAAAAACCGGAAGTAATCATACTAGAGGATTATAAGGTAGAGCGATGATATCTCACAGGTTAGGTTTATTAATTAAAAACCAGAGAGGATTTAGTCTTCTTGAGATGATATTAGTGCTTGCCATTCTCGGAATTCTCATTGCCGCCGTTACTATGACCACCTCTAGGGTGATAAGCGGTAGTATCAGTCCATCGAATCACATGACCGCTATCAGGCAGGTACAGAACGCCGGCTACTGGGTTAGCCGCGATGCCCAGATGGCACAAAGCTTGGCTACAGCCCCGGATCCAGATGGGTTCCCAATCACCTTAAGCTGGACCGATCGGGATAGTTATGACCATCAGGTTGTTTATAGCTTAGTTGAAATGTCTAACGGATCTGCAAATCTAGAACGGCGGCATACTTGTGTTGCACTCAATATGGATGTGACTAGTACTGTAGCTGAATTTATTGACCCGGATAAGACCCATTGTTACATGTATAAGTGCTTACTATGCGGCGAGACGTTCGCTTCACTGGCCGGGATTGAGTCCCACTTTGCCAGTGAACACGTTGGCGAGCAACTCCACTATGAAAGCGTGTTTACTCTTACAATAACGGCTAGGGTGAGCGGTTTCCCGCAGGAAAACAGCGAGACCAGAATATATCAAGTTATTCCCAGGCCTACCTCATAATGGCCAAAATTAATTAAGGAGAGGAAAGATGAAGAGGGTGTGGGGTAAATTAAAAAGAGACGAGAGGGGAGTAGCACTAATTACAGTCCTCATCCTATTAGTCATTGGCGGACTCATCCTCGCGCCCCTTCTAGGTTTTATGAGTGCCGGGCTTTTGGCTGATCGAGTCTACGAGGTGGAGATGGAGGGACTCTATGCTGCCGATGCCGGCATGGAAGATGCTTTTTGGAAGCTGCTAAATGGCGAAACCCCCCAAGGTGGGCAGCCCTTCTGCAATTTAACAGATATAAACGGTATGGATGTAGAAGTGGTACAACTAGGAGAGCCAGTTGCGGTTGGAGAAGGCACACAATACACTCTCCGATCTACTGCTGAGTCAGCGGTGGAAGAAGGAGAAAAAACTGAAATCATAGCCCAAGTAATAGTGGAGGTAGGTACTGTGGGAGAAGGTGGAGAGGGTGGTGAGTATAAAACAAACGAGGAAATGGCAGCCCTAGGTGTTCTTGATCCGTGGAACATAATCTTTACCACCCAGAATAACGCTGAATTCTGGGGGCGAGAGGACAACAAGGAAATACCTGGCACGTTCATTAGACCATGTGACCTGGCTAATTTGAATCTCGCTCTAGGCACAGGTTCAATATATATTGATGGTGATGATGTAATGGTTCAGCCTCAATATAATATTAACGGCGTCCACTACTATCATGATGAAGTCGACGGCTATGACTACCTCTTAATGACAATAAAGACCCAACAAGAAGTTGGGACACCCCCAGAACAGTTCGACAATGATGAAATATTTAAACTTCATGTAGACCCAGCAGACCCGCTACAGTGGCAAGCCGAGCTTATGTATACTATAGATGCGGATATAATCGGCATCAGCGCCCGAGGGTTAGGTGATGATGATGATACAAATGATATCATTCTCTTTTGTATGTCTAATACTAGCGCCATTTTGGGCGATACTGAGTTTCATAATGGTGATATAATCCAATACTACCCTAGCACGGGTGCTTTTGAATTGAAAGTTGATACCGAGGCTATTTTAGGAGATATCACGGAACAGCCTGTTCTGATATTTGATTGCTTATCTGTAATGCCTGATCCGAACGATCCGCGAATAATGCTTTCTTATACCTCCGACGCTGGTGTGATTGGTAGCAATGGCGGAGAAATTCAAGCCGAGGACATTGCCATCTGGGACCCTGGTGATGACGGCATACCTAACACTGATGACGATACCATAAATCTTCATATAAGTATGACCGAAGAGACAACTATGCCACACACTGGATTGTTAATCGTTATCTCTTGGGAGATTAATTAGTAGGAGAAGTTTATGAAAATCAGTAAGACAGCTTGGTTGATTCTAGGCATCGGCTTTTTCGTACTTGCCTCAGCGGTCCTAGTTGTACTCTTTTTCAATCAGTCCGGCGATGCCGAGAAACTGGAAGAAAATATAGCCGCAAACCAGATCTTGCTTACCAAGCTTAGCTCAGACAGTGAAGTGTTTAACAACCAGCTCATACAGCTAGATAATCAACTGGACGAAGCCGAGGTAGCCTACAATCAGAGCAAGGCAAACTTCCCTCAGGTTGTGATTAGCATTGAATATGATGAGGAATTATTCCTTATTGCCGATGACTGCGACCTAGAGGTAATGAGCCTGATTGCGTCGGAGCCTCGTGAAAATGAGGTGGAGGAGGTCACCTTCGACAATACCGTATTCGATGTGGAAGTACGGGGTACGGTGTCGAATATATTGTCTTTTATCGACTACATGGTTGACAACGTGTATTTCAACTCCGCCACCGTGGAACTGGTAAGAATGGAGGTTCCTGAACCACAAGAGGGCAAACAACCTGTAGCATCCATTAAAATAATAGTCTATAGTTATGAAGGTGAATAGTCATGGCAAAGAAAGTTACCACCATATTTATTAGAGACGACTCAATAAACCTACTGGTAATGCAGGGCAAGCGGGTAGAAAAGTGGGCTATCATGCCCCTAGAGCCTGGACTGGTAAGCCAAGGACTTATCGCCGACGAAGCCCAAGTAGCCGCAAAGATTAAGGAGCTCTTAAAGCTACAAGAACTGAAAAGCATCAAGATCATTGCTGGCATAAGCGGGCATGAGTCAGTATATCGTATCATAACCCTCCCAGAACTACCTGAGGCAGTCATGCCCGAAGCGGTAAAACGCGAGGCTAAAAGGGTGATACCTATGCCCTTGGAAGAGGTCTACCTCTCTTATCAAGCTGTCACCATTGCCAAGGGGGAAACAATCGTATTTTTAGCGGCATACCCCCGTAAAATCGCCGATACCCTCTACAAAACGCTAACCCAGGCTGGTCTCCAGCCGTATCTGATGGACTTAGCTCCGCTGGCGTTGTGTCGCACAGTAAACCAACCCCGCTCTATCATAGTCAACCAACGTGCTGACCACCTTGACATCATAGTAATGTCCAACCAAGTGCCTCAGCTAATCCGCCGGCTATCCATACCTCGAGAAACGGAATCACAGGCTGAAATGCTTGCTACCGTCACCGAAGAGGTCGAGAGGACCATCATCTTCTATAACTCCAGCCATCAAGAAGAGACCCTGGACGAGGCGGTGCCCATGTTTGTTTGCGGCGACCTAGCTCGGGAACCGGAAAACTGGCAGGAACTGGAGAGTAAATCAACTCATCCGGTGTCAATATTACCATCTCCTGTGGAATCCCCTGTAGGTTTTGACGCTAATGAATTCATGGTCAACATCGGGCTTGGGCTCAAGGAGGTGCTTCCTGAATCTGGAGAAGGAAACTACTCCCTTATCAATATGAACACCCTGCCTGATGTCTACCTGCCCAAGCCAGCCCGTATATCTAATATACTGACGCCCATTGCTATCACCATCGGCTTAGGCATACTAGTCTATCTGGGAATCCTAGTTATCAACCAGTCTAATCATATCGATGTGCTGAATTCCGAGTTGGTCAACCTAGAAGACTTGGTCGTTGCGGAAAACCAAGAAGTAGCCGCGCTCCAGGGCGAAATTGAATTGATAACCCCACAGATTACCGAACTGGAGGTCACTACTAGCATCTTTGATAGCACCCATAATGCTCTGGAGGGAACTCGCACCAAGATTAACGAAAATATGGGCGAGATTGTAAGCCTGCTGCCGGGGACACTAGATCTGACAGTGGTCGATCACACCAGTGAACTAATAACGGTTGCCGGAATCTCCCCCAACGAGAGTGGTATTTTTAGCTATGCTAGAGCGCTAAGAAATAGCGGCAGGTTCTCTATAGTTGTTAGCTCATCTATAGAAGCCCGAGAGCAAGCCGGGAAAATAACAGGTTATAATTTCGAGCTTTTGCTCGAATAGGGAGGACAGTATGGATATTCTATCATTATTACGTACAGCTAAAGATAGAGTGGCCTCCGATGTCCACTTAGTCGTCTCCAGTCCGCCTCTACTACGCATCGACGGCTCATTAAGGGCAATCGATGGTGCCGCGCCGCTGACTAGCGAGGATATAAAACGGGCTTTTAACAAGCTGACCACCCCTGAGCAACAGGCCGAATTCGAGGAAAAATTAGAACTTGACTTCGGTTACAACATGCCTGACGTCGGTCACCTGCGGGGCAATGCAGCCCAGCAACGCGGTGCTATCAGCCTAGCCGTAAGGCTATTACCTTCCGAAATCCCCACCATAGAACAGCTCAAGCTACCCGAGGTCTGTAAGCATCTTGCCCTTAGGCCGAGAGGTCTGATAATCGTCACCGGTCCAACCGGCAGCGGTAAGAGCACCACCCTAGCGGCGATGATCAAACACCTCAACAACAACGAAAGACGCCACGTGGTCACTATCGAGGACCCCATCGAATACGTTCACCCCAGCATCAAATGTGCCATAACCCAACGTCAGCTGGGCAGCGATACCACTTCCTTCGCTACCGCCCTCAAGCACATCTTGAGGCAGGACCCCGACGTCATTCTAGTCGGCGAGATGCGGGATCTGGACACGGCAGCGGCAGTACTCACAATAGCTGAAACCGGGCATCTAGTACTAAGTACCGGCCACGCCCCTAGCGCCACCCAGGCCATGGAAAGAATAATAGACCTCTTTCCCCCAGAGGAACGTCACCTGGCCCAAGCGCGGCTGGCTTCACTTTTGGTCGGCGTACTCTGCCAAGTGCTGGTTCCCAAGGCTAGCGGCACAGGCAGAATAGCCGCGGTTGAGATTATGTTGGCCAACCCAGCGGTGAGGAACCTCATCCGGGAAGGTAAAATCTACCAACTGCCCAATGTAATCCGCACCCATCGTGAAATAGGCATGATAACTATGGATGAAGCCCTGGCTAACCTTTACGTCAAGCAGGCTATCACTGGTGAATCTCTGCTAGCTTTCTGTAACGACCGCTTAGAAGTAGAGAAGATAATCGGTAAAGTATCCATCAGCTCTTAAACCCCACCTCTACCCTATCACCGAAGTAAATCTACTATATAACTTTAGCACAAAGAAAGGAGCCCGCTTGGTAAGATCAACTTACCAACGGGCTCCTCTCTTCGCGCTTCGCTATACGCTTAGGGCTTCTAAAGAACTAACCCAAAATTCATGGACATGAACCTTGAGTTACGGTGTAGCAGCAGGACATGAGGCTTGGGTTACTGTGCAGTTCGGATAAGTGCCACCGAAAGTGTAGGCGCCCTGTATGTCTGAATCGTCTTCCCAATAAACACTCAGGTCACCGATGGCAGTCGGGCATGATCCGTTGTCGGAAGCATAAGCTATGGTAACGGTACTTACCATACGCTCTTCAATGTTACAGGCCTCTGTCTGGCCCCTACCGAAGAAATTGCCAAAGTTGGGTACTACGATAGCAGCGATAATACCCAAGATGGCGATCACTACCAGCAGCTCTATGAGAGTGAAGCCCTTCTCGCCCTTGCGAAAGCCCTTGACCATTCTCCTCAACTTCGTTTCACCTCCTTTTTATTATCTGGACTCAACTTAACCTAACTATTGTTGAGTATAATGATGATATTATCCGTGCCTGCCAGGTTCAATAGGCAATTAGTAGTGATTCGCAATAACAACGTATAGTTATATGTAGCTATTTTTAGAGTGTCTTTAGTACTTATAGTTCATGAGTAGGATTGGCTAAGCGTAAAAATAGGGTCAGAAGAAGTGAGAATTATTGAGCCTAAAAGGGCTAACTAAAGGGTTATAGCTCGGCGGCTTCGAAGACCTTGGGTCTCTGTCGTTAGGCAATGCAAATTGGCTAGCTTCTTTAGCCAGCGTGGGGACGGCGATAAAGACCTCATCGAGAATGCCAATGTCATAGGCATTATTATCGAAGGCGAACAACGCCAATTAACCACAAAGCCGAAATGGTTATTGACTTTATGGTTAGAAGTAGCCAAAATAGAGGCTAATGGAAGCAATCCTAATTATTATCTTCTTCCTCCTCGGCATGATTATCGCTAGCTTCCTCAATGTCTGTATAGACCGCCTCCCCACTCATCAGTCGCTCGTTTTATTCCTATCTTCAGCTACCTATGGCTGCGTGGTCGCTGTCGCTACTGCGGGGTAGTCATCCCACGACGCGTACTCTGGGTGGAGCTTAGCAGTGCCGTACTCTTTGGTTTAGCCTGCTGGTGGTATGGGGTAAGCATTGAGCTTGCTATCGCCCTCTTTTATATCTGCATTCTTATGGTGATCATGGTCATCGACTGGGGGAAAGGACTTATCCTCAACAAGATAGTCCTGCCAGCCCTAGGTGCAGCTCTTCTCATAAGCATCATTTTCAGCATCCTCCTCCCCGACGTTGAGATCGTCCCCTTTATCGGCAGGGCGGCGGCGGGTGGGGGCATCGGGCTGGTGCTCTTTTTCTTCATAGTAGTCGTCTCCAGAGGGGGGATGGGCTGGGGTGATGTTAAGCTGGCGGCCCTCATCGGCCTGATTACCGGCCTCCCTCTCGTCTTTATCGCCCTGCTTATCGGGGTGATCTTGGGCGGTGCGGCAGCAGTGCTGCTGCTGGCATTTAAGATAAAGAGACGCAAGGAGACTATCCCTTTTGGTCCCTTCCTAGTTATATCCACCATAGTCACTCTGTTCTGGGGAAATAGTATCTTAAGCTGGTATCGGGGGCTATTCTAGTACTGGATTATGGCTAACCCCTTGACAACCGCCCCTAACATAATATAGGATATAGCCCTATAGTACTAGGCAGTAAGTATAATGAAGTTAGAGCGACGCAGATCAAGTATTGAAGTTATAGCCGATATGTTGCGGCTCGGCGAAGCTGGCAAAACAGAAATAATGTACAGCGCCAACATGAGCTATCGCCAGCTCCAAAAATACCTGGCTTTCATGTTACAACTGGGGCTTATCACTAAGGTTACGGTGGGCAACCCCGTGGTTACCTACAGAGTGACTAGAAAAGGCCTCAGGTTGCTACGTAATATAGAAGGAATCCTAGAAATACTAGAGCTAACCGGCGAGGAATGACGGCAAGGGAGAAACCTATGGCTGAGAAAAGAATGATGATAATGCCTGCGGATGTCGTCAAGAAGATTGATGAGAATCGGGGCGACCTCAGCCAAGCTGAATTCATCAACTTCCTTATTGAAAACCAAATCAAAGCCGAGGGTACCGAAAAACAAGTTGCCAGCCGGGAAGAGATTCTTACTCTCATCGAAAGCCAACTCAAGGAAGCGGCTAATAAACAAAACTACGCCACTAGGGAAGAAATTAAAGCCTTCGAGCAGGATATGAAGGTCCTACTGAAAAGTTGCCTCGACTTCTTTGTCAGCTATGGACTTGAGTTGGGTGAACACTCGTCCAAAGAGGAATTCGAAGAGCTGAGCAGCAAACTGGAAGAGCTGGAAAACCACCTGAGCTCTGAAGGCGAAGGCAAAGAAGCCAAGATTAAATGGAAATAGCCCGCCTGGACTAAAGCTTTGTTCCCGTTCGACCCCTTCTCAACTAGAGAAGGGGTCTTTTTAAATCTCAAATTAGGATAGAACATTGTTCTAGAACTCTATACCTTCCCTTCGCGGTTGCTATCTGCCATAGTCATAATTAATTCGCCACTTGAGGAAAGTGGAATATCGGCAGAGGCAAACGCAAACATGATTTATATAGCCATAGGCGGACTTGGTTTCCTTGTAATCAACCTTCTAGGAATCGTCTCGATAAAAAGGATACCAGGGTTGAAACCCATCACCATGCTGGTAGGTAACGGCTTACTAGTCTTCGTCATAATAATGCTGTGCCTATCTCCGGATAAGCTAATGTTGCCAATCTGGTCTACCTGGCTGGGCTGGTGCTTGCTGCCAATATCCATCTCTATGCTGATTTTCTCCTTGTTTATCAACCTGCCCTTAAGCAAGACCTATTTCACCATTGGGGTTGGCGACAAGCTGGTAACTAGCGGGCTCTATGCCCTCGTACGCCATCCCTGGCTGCATTGGCTCATCCTACTCCTGGTAGCTTTGATTCTGGCTTCAAGGTCAAGCCTCATGCTCATAGCCGCCTCCATATGGATCTGTCTCGATATCGCGTTAGTAGCCATTCAGGACAGGTTTTTCTTGGGCAAAATGTTCGCTGACTATAACGATTACAGGCGTCGGACTCCGATGTTAATCCCCAATCGGCGGAGCCTTAGCGCCTTCATTGATTCATTAAAACAGAGCGGGACTAGAAATCCACAGGAGGGATGAAAATGAACATAGAAGCTGAATTACTCGTCCAGGGTAGAAATGAAGAACTATGGCAAAGGTGCTGCAGCTTTATAGACCTGAGCCTTAAAGACTGCATGAAAATCCAGCGACGGCTGCTCCGGGAGCAGCTGGAGCTGCTTAAAAGGTGCAAGCTGGGTAGGAGTATAATGCGGGGCGCCGAGCCAGTGACAGTGGAGGAATTCCGCAAGCTGGTGCCGCTAACAACCTACGCCGATTACGAACCATTCCTGCTAACTAAAAACGAACGTGCTCTCCCCAAAAAGCCATTGTTCTGGCAACACACCTCGGGCAGGTCGGGCGAATACCCATTCAAGTGGGTGCCAGTTTCAGACCGGCAGTTTGCTGAACTACGTTCACTGCTCTTCGCCTGCTTAACCTTCGCCTGCTGCGGGGAGAAGGGCGAAATTAACTACAAACGAAAGGACAAGTTCCTCTACGCTCTAGCCCCCCCACCCTACACTACCGGTGCAATAATCCACGCTTCCCCTCATGAGCTGTTTGATTTCCTGCCGCCAGTAAAGGCGGCCGAGGATATGCCATTTGAAGACAGGGTACAGCTCGGTTTCAAACTGGCCCTGGCCGAGGGGTTGGACTTGTTTTTCGCCCTTTCCAGTATACTGGTAGCTATCGGCGAGCGCTTTAGTAAGAACGACCAGAAGATAGAACTTAAACCGCTGTTGGGCAATCCCAAAGCTCTCGCAAGGTTGCTAAAAGGGTTGATAAAGAGCAAACTGGCTCGCCGTCCCATTATGCCTAAGGATATATGGAGGCTTAAGGGACTGGTGTCCACTGGCTCCGACGGTTCGGTATTCAGGGAGAAGGTCAAGGAGATATGGGGAAGGTATCCCCTAGATGTCTACGGCGGTACTGAGGGCATAATAATCGCCACCCAGACCTGGGACTACCAGGACATGACCTTTATTCCCCACCTCAACTTCCTGGAGTTTATTCCTGAAGAAGAGAGCCTGAAATCCAGGGAAGATCCCTTGTACCAGCCTAAAACGCTGCTGCTAGACGAAGTTAAGCCGGGAGAGAAGTACGAGCTGGCTATCACCAACTTTTATGGGGGTTCGCTTATCCGCTACAAGTTGGGCGATATGATTAAGGTAACCGCTCTGCGTAACGAAAAGCTCGACATAGACATACCCCAGATGACCTTCCACGCTCGGGTGGATGACATGATTGACATAGCTGGTTTCACCCGACTGACGGAAAAGGTTATTTGGCAAGCTATAGAGAACTCAGGGATAACTTACAGAGAATGGACAATACGCAAGGAGCTTAAGGAAAGCCCGATGCTCCACCTCTATCTTGAGCTCGGAGAAAACGGGTATATAACCGAGGAGCAGATAGCCACATCGATACACAACGAACTGAAAAGGCTAGACGCTCCCTACGCCGACCTGGAATCATTTCTGGGCCTGAGGCCATTAGAGGTCACCATACTCCCCGAAAATGCCTTTCAGGATTATAAAGAAAAGCAACAGGCGGCTGGCGCCGACTTGGCTCACCTCAAGCCGCCCCACATCAACCCCCCCGACGGCGTCATAAACTACCTAGTCAATGGCGGTGCCGAGGTGGCAGCAGCCAGTCAAGAAGAAACCAAGGAAGCGGAAATCGTCGTAAAGTAAACTTAAATGACAAACTCAGATATAAATCATAATGGTCATGACGCAAAGCGAGTGGTAGTCACCGGCATGGGAGCCATCAGTCCGGTCGGGCTTAACATCCCCGACATGTGGGCATCCCTCATTGCCGGCAAATCGGGGATCGACTATATCTCTGGCTTCGACCCTACATCCCTCGAAACCAAGTTTGCTGCAGAAGCAATAGGGTTTGATCCCCTGATGTATGTCGACCGCAAAGAAGCCCGACGCATGGACCGCTTCACCCAGTTCGCAGTCGCCGCCAGCCTTCAAGCGGTAGAATCATCGGGCTTGAAGATAAACAATGGTAATGCCGAGGATACCGGCGTTATCATCGGCAGCAGTGTTGGCGGGCTACTCTCTATTTCTAAACAGCTCAAGATACTAAGCGATGACGGCCCCAAGCGTATAAGCCCCATTCTAGCGACTCGCCATCCTCAGCCTGCTCTAGCGGCAGTGACGCCATCGGCCAGGCCTACCAAGCGATCAAAAGCGGCGATGCCAAGGTGATGGTAGCTGGCGGGGCCGAGGCGCCTGTCGTACCACTCATCGTGGCAGCTTTTAACTCTCTCCGTGCCTTGTCAACCAACAATAACGGATTAAAGGCTGCCTGCCGCCCATTCGATGCTGAGCGCGATGGCTTTGTCCTAGGTGAAGGTGCTGCCATTATGGTCATCGAAAATGCTGAGCACGCCATCGGGCGCGGTGCGCACATCCTAGCTGAAATCGCCAGCTATAGCGCCACTAGCGACGCCTTTCATCTTACCCAACCCTCCCCTGAGGGCGAGGGTGCCACCAGAG
>SMTZ1_10004066_pt1 | contig 14713 bp, 10 predicted proteins | sample DeeMarSWOR136_30_FD_25667 | JGI IMG/M metagenome (IMG submission 25667) | reverse complement strand
AGCCAATTCAAAGCCAATTTGCAAAATGAGAAAAATGAACGTAAGCTTTTGTTTAACAGGCAATTACGAGGAAAATTGGCCCGGCCGGCTCCCCAAAAACAAACCCAATCAAACCCAATACGAACTCGAAGCGGGGCCTGCCCCTACCTGCTTGTTGGGAGCGCAGATCCCTACGGGCCAGCTTCTCAGAATCTTCCAAACCGGCGACCAATTCCCAACCCAGGCACTTTCTCATCGTCGTCTGCGTCGAACAAGAATGAACACCACCACCACAGCAACTATAACAATTACCAGTACTTCTCCCTGGCCGAACAATACGCTCAACATTGTCCTTTCATCTCCCGATTCAGTTAGCCGGAATAGACCACTGTCAGTGTATCCGCCCAATGGTTTTCTGTCAAGCCGACCTTTGATATTCACAACACCATCCCAAAGCTTGAAACCTGGCACAATTTCAGTACAATTGCTTTTTTGGCTTGACCCTGTGGAGGTAATGTCAAATTAAATTCCGTGCGATACTATTCGACCTCGACGGCACACTGCTCGACACTCTCGACGACCTTGCCAACTCGATGAATGCCGTGCTTGGCCGATTGGGCTTTCCAACCCATCCGACCGATAGTTACCGTTATCTTGTCGGCAATGGCAGCGAGCAACTTATAAAATCTGCCCTGCCGGCCAAACACCTCGACGAACGCACTGTGGCTGATTGTCGCGCTGCTATGCGGGATGAATACAGCAGACGATGGGCCCAAAATACGAAACCGTATCCGGGCATCGGCGAACTGCTGTCGACAGTGGAGAAACTGGCTCTGCCGATGACCATTCTTTCCAACAAATCCGACGAGTTTACGCAACTGACCGTCTCGAAATTACTGCCTCACTGGTCTTTTGAAATCGTCCGCGGCGCCAGAGACTCGGTTCCCAGAAAACCTGACCCGACTGCCGCTTTGCAGATTGCCGAAGAACTTTCTATACCTCCAGAACAGTTTCTTTATCTCGGCGATACCAATACCGATATGCAGACGGCGAATTTGGCCGGTATGTATGCCGTTGGTGCTTTGTGGGGTTTTCGCACGGCACACGAATTGGTTTCAGCCGGAGCAAAAGTGCTGGCACAAAAGCCGCTGGACGTGTTGGAGTTACTGCAGACCACCCCATAACCCGCCTGTTTATTTCGGTGCATATTCGATTAGTAACACCGGGCCGGGCCAGTTGATTTCCAAGGCGTGGCCCTCGAATTGCGAATAGATGGATACTTCATTTACGCCCTTTTTGAGATACTCCAAAGGCACATCAAGATAGTCGAAGCTGTAGTTATGAAGTACACCGAAATTGTCGGCCAGGTCCTTTCCGTTTATCATAATCTTATGGACCGAGCCATCGTCTGTGGCAGCTGACCAGGTTGACAAAAGCATTTTCGCTGATTTCGCAAATTTCGGCTCGTCGTCGATTTTGATTTTGCAGCTTTGGGTTCTCTTGACGCGTACGCCGAATACCTCCGGCACATCGAAGGGTTTATACATCTTAATGTCCCTGTCGGGGTGAATCAGTGAAATATTCTCAATTACCGGTGTCATATAACTTATGCCGTTCTCATCGGTGATTTTAGCCATTATTTTTATCGGCTGGTCCTGGTCGGGAACCCAGGTATTGTCCCAGGTAACAGTGTAAGGGGTATTGGTGGTGGTTCCTATGTGCTTGTTAATAACACCGTGTCTGGTCTGGTAGTGCCATTGACGGTATATGCCGTTTCCTTCCCAGTTGAAATCTTCGTAACAGCCGATGAAATCAACGGACTTTACCGAGCTGTTCGAACTCGATGCCGCCGCTGTTATTAATGGCTTATCACCTAACACAGCACCGGAGGCGGGCGTTATGATTTTACCTGTCGGATGTGGTCTTGACGAATCGTAATAAACCCGGACAGTAAAGGAATAAATCCAGTAAAATCCGAAATTGAAGTTATAGCAAATCTGCGGTCCGGCGAAGAACTGGACGATATTTTTGCCGTCTTTGAGATGTTCCAGCGGAATCGGTACAGCTTCATTACCCAACAGCGTTCGATAGTAGCAATTCGGCGTTGTGGGTGTATTTTTCGGCTGGGGTATGTATATCCAGTTGTTGCCGTTTACCTTGAATTTCTGTTCGCTTGTCCCGCTGTGGCCGCCCCAGTATTCGACACACATTTCGGCCTTTGTGGCACCTTTCAGATCAATCACAATCTCCTTGGGCACCATTCTCGGCTTGTCTTTGCCCCAGGTATGCTCTTGGGAAAAGTCTCTCGTACAGTTGGGGTCCAGCTCGGAAAACTGGCCTCCGGCAGGAACGAACGTAAATTCCCTGAAAACGTCACCCGGCCCTGGCTGCGAGAAAGCCGTGCCAGCCAACAATAGAACAAGTACACAAACTAAATTTATCACGTTTCTCATATATGCACGCCACGAGATTATTTCGTCATTACAAGTGCCATACTACATAACTGGCGATGAGTGTTTTGTTCCGAGCTGCGCCGCCATCGGCGACCTTCCGGTGCATCGGCTCCCTTCTGCCAGGCGGAACGTGCCTCATCGAGCCGGCCGAGGGCCTCAAGTGCCTTTCCCTTCCAGTAATAGGCGGGTGCGTCCTGCTTGAAGTCCACGCCGACACCGAGATTTTCCGGATACGTCAAGGCGGCCTCGAAATCTTCCAAAGCGCCCTTGAAGTCCCTGCTGTCGAACCGCTGTTGGCCCCGCAGTAAATGTGCCCTGTTGAAAATCTGCCATACAACGCTTGAGCCCTCCCAGTTGACAAAGTAGGGCGTGGATTCGAGCAGCTCTATAGTCTCATCGTACATTTCCTCATCAAGATAGGCCTGTGCCAGCGGAATTGTGATATCGCTTCGCCGCTGTCTTTCGAACGGCACTTGCTCCATAATGGCTATCGCTTCACGACGACGGTCATTAGCTATGAGTATCTCTGCAAGGTCTCTGTAAAGGGTCTGGTCGCCGGGCCTGGCAGCGATGGCTTTGGTGTAATAATCGGCGGCCTTTGTCAGGTTTTTGGCGGCTATCCAACTGTGCAGGCCAAGATTGCGAAATGCCACACTAAGAGAGGGGTCAAGCTCGACGGCCTTTTGCCAGTCTTCTACAGCTTCGTCGAGACGGTTGAAGTTGCCGTAGAGATTTCCAATGTGATAATGGGCGTAGGCGTCATTAGGATTTTTTTCGAGGGCGTATTTAAGTACGGGCTCGGCCTGTGTCCGACAGGCAAAGACAAAGTCTTTGTAGATACTGCCGGCCTGTTGCAAATAGCGCTTTGCGGCCTGGTCGTCGGCACTTCGATGGGCGAAATAAGCCAGGTAGTACAACGTCAGCGGATTGACCTGATTTTCCGGCACCGCCTCGATACACACAGCGGAAAGCAATTTTTGCGCCTCCTTAAACAGTCCCATATCAACAAATACCAGTGTGGCATCGAGCATTTCGAAATCGTGCTCGCCTAAAAAGTCACGTGCATCGCGGACAAAACGCTGTAAGTTCTTTTCGTTTTGCAGCGCCACGACAGCCCGTGGTATCGGGTCTGTGGGTCTTTGCAGGATTTGCTGTTCGGCCTGTTCTAATGCCGCTTTCATATCGCCCATTGCATACAAAGCCAACAGGAGATGATTTTTGGCCATAGAGTCTCTGGGATTGGAGTACACGGCTTTTTCAAACGAGTTGACCGCTTTTGCATATTCGGCCTGCTGCATATATGCCCTGCCGGCCAAGTCGTTGCCTAAAGAAAGGCATCCAAAACAGGTAGCGGCTGTATGCGCACAGCGAAGGGCCTTTTGTTGATTTCCCATTTTCAGGCAGCTTATACTCAGAAAATACCAGGCCAATCCATCTTCGCCGTTTCTGTTCAGTGCCTTTTCAAGGCGCCTGGCTGCTGTTTCATACAGTCCTGCTTCCACATCAAGGATGGCCAGACCCCGCAGAGCGGGCGAATAGCCGGGGTCTTCAGCTAATGCCATCTCGTAGTACTTTCGTGCATTGAGCCGATCAGTTGCACGGTCACATTTCAGACCTCTGAGATATTTTTCCTCTAAAGTAAGCTTCTCATCATCCTTCTCAACGAAAATAGACCTGTCCGGCTCCTCGATTTGGGGGATATTGAGGGGAGTGGCAAATGATGCCAGCACATCGCCGGCTTTTGTCGTAACAGTCACATTCACCGGCAGGTCTTTGGACGCAGGAACCATAAGCAACTGCGGTTTTTCAGACGAAAGGTCAAGTGTTTTTTCGACAAGGGACTGCTTAGCCACCGAAAGGGTACAGACCGCGTCGTCGAATTTGCCGGTGGCCAAGAGACGTAATTCCAGTGCCCCGTCACTTCTACGGCTCTGGACAACCAGGTCTTTTGTAGCATACTCGAAGCCGTCGCCGAGTCCGTGAACAGGATACCACCATTCGCACCAGGAGATATCCTCTCGTGGGCCGAGCATCCCGTAATCGGACTGTGTCGGCAGCGGCCCGCTTTGTACCTCGATATAGCCACTGCCATCATCAGCAAGATTACTCTGGCACACACGTCCATACGGTCCCTGTCCCCAGGTCCAGGCCTTTTTACCGCCGAGTTCATAACGGTCGGCCACCTGAACAACGCCTCTGTCATCATCGACGTCGTAAGCACCGAAGAAATCGAACGCACACTGATAGGCAAAAACGGAACTGGCTGTCTCATAGTTCTTCAGCCAGGACATATCTTTTCCGTTACGGACGGGCCAAGAGTAAAACCTTCGGCCGTAATGGTCTGTTCCGAGATTAATTGGATAAATGAACCTTGTGGCTTTTTTGCAGGGGAAAGCCGTGCAGTTCCAAAAGTAGTACGGCTGCATGCCATCGGTCGGATTAAAGATACGTATCTGCTCATCGAGATATGCCTTTCCCGGGTGCAGGGTAACGTGGACGGTCCATCGCGTTCGCAGACTCTTTTCGAGGTTGCTTATTTCAAGATACGCTGAACCGTCAGGATTTTGGCCGCTGATTACATTTACCGGCGACAGTATTGTAACGGTATGCACATGAGGGCCTGCGTTCCACTCTGCACCGCCGCTTATGAACGCACCACGCATAGCTATCATACTGGGCTTTATAACGTTGTTGCGATGGAACATTTCTTTGCCCTCGGTCTTGTCGAGAACCGAGTGAAACCGTCCGCCCAGTTCCGGCAGACAGGTGATTTTCAGATACTCGTTTTCCAGATATACGGCCCTGTAAGTGCGGTCAACTTTTGTTCTGTACAGGTGGTCCTGCATTGTGTAGGGATAGGTAATCGATTCTTTGACAGTAAATGAGCCCTTGGCCGCCCCTTCCAGCGCCCAGAACTTGGGATTAATATCGTCCTTCCATTCGTAGGTGGGAATTGTTATAGTGCCCTCGTATATTTTCACCTTTGCCTGAGTCGGCACGGCAACGGTCAAAAACATTGCCACAAAAACCAAAACGATAACCGAATTTTTCACAAAACCTCTCATATCCTGACCTGCCTTTCTTTACAAAACCCCAACCGTCATTACAGTTATTAAAGAATTTACCTTCTACTTTTTTAACTTAAGTCAGCCGGTAATATACCCCCAATTCATGGAATTGCCAAGTCTTTTCCGCTTTGACATCGTTATTAGTCCTGCTGAATGTGTGGTTTTCGGTAATGCTAAACACGAGGTTCCAGTCAAAGCTGACACTCGATTATGCGAAATTGGATGTGTCTTCAAGGAATTTTCTTACAAAGTCAAGAAATTCAGCGGCATAGGCACCGTTGGCCACCTTGTGGTCGACCGACAGTGTCATATTCATCAGCTTACGAACCAAGATATTGCCGTCATCGGGTACGCACGTGTCGTTTATCTGGCCGATGCCAAGGATACTGCACTGGCCGGGAACTACTATCGGAATAAAAGACTCAATTCCCAAAGCACCGAGGTTGCTCACCGTAATACAGCCCGGTCCCAAATCATCGGGTTTTAGATTGTTACTGCGGGCCTTTTCAATCAGGGCCTTGCTGTCACGTGCAATGGCCGCAACATCCTTTTTGTTCACGTCCTTTACAACAGGCGCCACCAGACCGTCCTGCACAGCTATTGCCAGGCCGACATTAATACTGTCAGCCAATTGAATCTTGTCACCGGCCAGTTGCCCCGTCATAACCGGAAACTTTTTCAATCCCAGAGCAACTGCCCGCATAATAAAGTCATTGTACGCAACTTTCACATCGCCGGTCTTGTTCAATCCGGTTCGCAGTTCGACAAGGTCGGTAACATCTACTTTAACGGTCAGGTAGAAGCAGGGTATTTCGCGTTTTGACTTCAGCATTTTTTCGGCGGTTATCTTTTGCAGTTTGTTCAGGGGTATAGTCGCACCGAGTTTAACCTGCTCTGCTGGTTCCGCCGTCGGCGTCGCCAGCGTTGCGGCAGCGGCTTTGACATCCTGCTCGGTGATTCTTCCTGCTGGGCCTGTGCCTGTAACATCGGCCAGATTTACCCCAAGCTCTTTGGCCATTTTCTTTGCCTTCGGCGAGGCAATCACCTTGCCGGCCGGTTTTACCGGCTGCGGTTGTGGTTCGCTCGGCTCGGCTGCAGGTTCAGCAGTCGGTACAGCAGGTTGTGCCTGGCTTGCCGGTGCGGCCGTTTTTAACGAGTCAAGGAAACTTTGCGGAACCTCTTCGCCCTTCTGGCCTAATACCAGCATCGGCTCTCCAACCAAAAGTGTCTGGCCGACGTCAGCAAGAATGTGTTTCACAAAGCCCTCGGTCGGCGATTCCATCTCAAGAGAGGCCTTATCGGTTTCGACCTCGAAGATTACATCGCCTTTTTTTACCTCATCGCCGACCTTAACCATACAGTTGACGACGGTTCCTTCCTCCATAGTCTGGCCGAGCTGCGGTAATCTTACTTCTTTTGCCATTCTGAAAACCTCAACTAATTGATCATTTTAACTTTAGGCACTTTTCATTGCCTTAACCGTTTCGACTATTTGTTCAACGCTGGGTATGCTTGCGTTTTCCAGCGGCTCACTCATCGGCGGCGGAACGTCAGCGGCAGCCAGATTCTTCGGCGGTGCATCAAGATAATCAAAGCCGCCGGTGCCGTCACTGAATTCGTACTCCATTAGTCGCCCGGCAATCTCGCGTCCTGCCCCGCAGGTGCAGAAGCCCTCGCTGACCGTTATGAGACAGCCGGTCTTGCGAACCGATTCAGCTATCGTGTCCATATCCAATGGCTTCAAGGTTCGCACATCAATAACCTCGGCTTCAATGCCGTGCTGTTCGGACAAAATCTTTGCAGCAGCCAGTGAGTACATCGCCATTCTGCTGTAGCTTACGATAGTTGCATCTTTGCCGGTTTTCTTTATATCCGCCACGCCTAACGGGATAATATATTCACCTTCTGGCACGGCACCGAGCTGGCCGTAAGTGGCCTTATGCTCGATATAGACGACCGGATTGTCACACCGTATGGCGGCCTTTAACAGACCCTTGGCGTCGTACGGAGTTGACGGCATTACCACATAAAGTCCCGGGGCGTGCATAAGCCAGGCCTCCAGCGACTCCGAATGGTGTGCGGCGATACATCTTCCTACGCCGCCTTCTGTGCGCAGAACCATCGGCACCTTTGCCTTGCCGCCGAACATATAACGGTTATAGGCCCCCACGTGCACAAGCTGGTCCATCGCTATGCTGACAAAATCCACGTACATAATCTCAGCAATGGGCCTAAGTCCTCGCAGGGCTGCGCCTACGGCACTTCCCGCGATGGCTGCTTCCGAAATAGCAGTGTCAATGACCCTGTCGGTGCCGTGTTTTTTCGACAGGCCGGCTGTTGCCTGATACGCTCCGCCGTAAAGCCCCACATCCTCACCCATAATGATAACGTTTTTATCTCTGGTAAGCTCCTCGTCCTGGGCGGCAACAACAGCCTGGGCGATTGTCATAACATTCATACCAAATTTTGATTTGATTTGGCCTCTGCACTGTTCGGTCTTTTCTTTTTTGGTTCGGGCCGTTGAGACAGCCATAGCCGCATCGAAAGCTTCTGTTGCCTCAACTGCCTTTTTGCTGTTGACTTTGTCGACTTCAATCACATTTTTGTTGTAGTTTAGTTCTATATACACGTCTTTAGTAAGGTCAGCGACATCGGGCCAGGGACTATCCAGACCGAATTTTGTGGCTGTTTCGATTGTCTCGAATGCCTTATCTTTTATTTCGTCGAGCTGTTTTTCAGGGCATAGCTTCTCATCGAGCAGTTTTCTCCGCAGTACGGTGATAGGGTCACGTTCGTGCCAGGCTTTTTCCTCGGCCTTTGTTCGGTATGCCCGCGGGTCGCTTCTGCTGTGGCCGTACCAGCGGTAGGTTTTGGCCTCGATAATTGTCATCTGGTTTTTTGTTCTTGCGGTTTCGACCGCGGCCCTGACGGCAAGGAACATCGCCACAGCATCCTGTCCGTCGGCTATCATAGCGGGCACATCATAAGCAGCAGCTCTTTGGGCGATGTGTTCGATATTGCTTGCCCTTAGCGTACCCTCAATCTCACTGCCGGAAAACGGCACGCTCATTCCGTAGAGGTTATTTTCTATAATGGCCACCAGCGGTAACTTCAGAACCGATGCCAAATTCATCGACTCGTGGAAGCTGCCACAATTAGTGGAGCCGTCGCCGAAGAATGACAGCACCACTTTCCCGGTCTTTTTATATTTTTCAGCCAAGGCAGCCCCGACGGCAGCCGGCTGATTACCGCCGACGATTCCCGTTGAGCCGAGGTTGTTGTTCTTTTCGACCTCAGCTATGTGCATTGAGCCGCCTCTACCCTTGCAGTATCCGGTCTCTTTGCCCATCAGCTCAGCCATCATCTGGTTCCAGTGATTCTGGCGGTCCTGCTCTGTGTCGGCGTATTTGTTGCCTATTGCGCCACAGTGGCCGTGACCTCGATGGGTCGAGCCAATCACGTCGCCGCGTTCAATCGCGGCAATGGCACCGACGGCAATTGCTTCTTCGCCTGCATAAAGGTGAGAGGCGCCTTTGATAATATTCTGACCCAGAAGCTCAAACACCTTTTCCTCGAAGAATCGAATCTCATAAATGGTCCGCAGCCAATCAGCCGCATCATCGAGCGTGATAATCCCATCGGCTATGAGGTCTTTTAATTTCGGAGCCGGCTTTTCTCGAGTATCCTCAATGTCAATATGCAAATCCATATCTATAATCCCTTTCAAAATAGCACATAGCGTTTAGTTGCTATCTGTACGCTAATAAATATAGCATACATTGTTTTTACAGACAATCGAAAAAGCCGCAGCCAGACCATCATTTACTCCCAAATGGAACAAAATCGAACAAAATCGAACATTTTTGAATTGACGTCGCAGTACCTCTTTCGGTATAATTCGGCGTTCAGTTGAACTATGTCAAATGCAGTACAGGACAGACAAATGGGTATTGCAGCGGAAATCAGACATAAACATATACTCGAGCAGCTCGATTTGAAAGGCCGAATCTGTGTGACAGACGTCTCGAAAGACCTCGGCGTAACCGAAGTTACCATCAGACGCGACCTAAAGGCCCTGCAGGACAAAGGGCTGCTGCAAAAAGGCTACGGCGGAGCGGTGCCGGCCGCCCCCGAAGTGGCTGCTTCAGTGCGGTACCGACAGACTCGCAGAGCAAGTGCCAAAAAGATTATCGGTGAGCTGGCCAGCGAGCTTATCAACGACGGTGATGTAATCTATCTCGAGGCTGGTTCGACCTGTTATGAAATCATCCCATACCTTGCGGATAAAAAAGACCTTACAGTTATCGTAAACTCACTTTATCTGATGAAGCGACTTGGTACATTGCCCGGCTTAAAGATAATAATCATTGGCGGTCAGTATCGGCCAGGCAGAATGGATATGGTCGGGCCGGGTGCCGAAAGTGCCATCTCGCAACTAAGCGGCTTTAAGGCCTTTACCGGTGCCGATGATATTGCCATCGATGCCGGCATAAGCGGAGCAGATGTGGTTACCGTCGGATTTGCCAAGCTGGTGCTCATGCGGGCAAGCGAGGTAATATTCGTCGGCGACGATACCAAGTTCGACAACCCCGCCCTGTACAAAATCGCCGACATAGACCAGCTCGATTACATCGTTACAAACACCCGCCCCGCAGAACACTGGCTGCAGTTGGCAAAGAAAATGAACATCAAGCTGGTCTATTCAAGGTAACATTTCGCCTTTGCACAAAAAGCACGCCAAACGTGTGCACAATAATTTAATGAGTAAAGGGAGTTGCTGCTTTTTACCAGAAATGTTTTTTTGCGAAGGTTCTCCCAGAACCCGTCTTCAGGTAGCGCTCAAAAGCGTTTACTTTGCGTTTATCTGCAAACTGGATGACTTCAACAAATTCCCAAGGAGCGTACTTAATTGTGTGAGGTGAGCGGCCGGCATTATGCTGTTTAAGCCGACGGTTAAAGTCGGGCGCTGTCCCGATGTAGGTTTGTTCAGGATATTCCACGCTTTGGATCAGATACACTGTTCGCATTCTTTTTCTCCATAAATAGAAAAGCCCGCCTACGCATTAAGCTACGGCGGGCACCACCTTGCGCTAAAGCTTCGGCATCCACCGAAGCTTTAGCGAAGGCGGATGGAGGCGGGGGGATTCGAACCCGAGTGCCTGGCTTTTTCTAACCTTTTGCTACTACTGCATTTACACTTTAAGACCTTGCCTGACAAAAGCTTAAAGTTTTCTCATGAGTTATCAATTTTATCAGAATTTATCAGGTTTTTGCTCCCAAATGCTCCCGTATTACTCCCGCGAAAAACCACTCATACTTCTAAGCAAACTGTGTTCTTCAGTCATTTGTCAAAACTCCTATTAGCAACTATGGAATACGGACAACCTTTATGCCATTGCGTTTGAGCAGTTCGCCAGTTACTCCCTCTTTATCACATGAAGGGCTCCCACTTTTCAAATAGGCTCGGCGAACACCCACAATTTTCGCAATCTCCAATGTATATTTTGCCCCATTGACATGAAATCGGGTTACATCCTTGCCGTTTTCCGGAGCTATGATTCGCAGTCCTTCATCGAGAACTTGTGCGCCACTACCTTTGAGTTTTTCGCCTGTTCGTGGTGTTGGCATTCCGCCTAACTGTTCCGGACAAACAGGAACAAGGACATACTTCTTCTTTAAACGCTCAAGTAGTTTGGTGCGTTTCTTCGGCCTCTGCCCATGCCAACGACATGGAATCCCGAGCAAACAAGTGCTGATCAGAACAGGTTCGGTGCCGGCGCCATAATCGAACAGATAGCCGTCAGAATTGAGTTTATTGCCCGCCATGCGTTTAATTCTCCACAATAACCCGACGCCAAAACCGGTGACGCCAACCCATACAAAACTTTAGCCGCAGACACCTGCCGCACTGAATACAACCTGCAATTCGCAGCTGTTTTGTTGTCCGGTCAAATTGTCGACACGAAAAGCATTCTACCATACAAAAGCCACAATCTAAACAGTTAATCATGCGTTTGATCAGCGTATCCGCAATTTTTTCCTTCACATCCCAAAATCGAATTTCATTACCCATCCTGACCCATTTACCACTTACTGGCTGCAAATGCTTGGTTTCAATCCAATTGGATTCGCGAATATGATATAGCAATGCACCTGATGGTAGTCGACACTTGACAACACCAACGACATTCTGTGTTTCTTGTCGCCGCCAATAAATGAAGCCATGGCGATCAAGTTTTTCTTCTCGACTTTTGTGCTTAGGAGCAAGATTGCTTTTTTCGATTAGTCCGCTGTCAAAAAGCAGCTTTTCTATATGACCGTAATATTTTTCACACACTTGAGGATAACGCTGTTCGCTATATGCTTGTCTTCGTTTGCTAGGTGTATAGCAGCGTATGCAATAAGTTCGCTCCATATGCTTGTATACAGGATTGAGAGGAAGTCCATAACGGTCTTTAATGATTTCAATGATTTCTTCCTTGGTAAACTCCAATAGAAGGTTAAAACAAGGCAAATCCAGCCTGCCGTAGAGTTCCGCACCTGTATGGAATTTTTGGCTGTATTCACTGCCGGACATCCCGCGGAACATTATGCCTTCCTTTGGTCCACCGGCACCTTTACGTTGCAGCCAATCCAAAAGTGCGGTACCAACGAGCATTGGCACACACCAGGGATCTCTGAGTGTCAAAAAACCAATTCCACGATCCGTAAGTTCAAAGTATTCCAAAAATGGATGCAGAGTTTCTACAGCGAATCCCCGATTTTTAAGTTCTGTGAGGTACTCAAGGTTCTCTGGAAACTCAAAATTGTGATGTACATATAGGCATGGTAGCTTATCAGGTGCAATTGCCTCATAAATCATCGCTGCCATAGCGAGACTATCTTTTCCTGTTGAGAAAGCTATAAAAGGATATCCATCTTTGAGCTTCGGGTAAATTTGTTGTATCACCGCAATGGTATTTTTCACTTTTGTTGTTAACGTTTTTCTCATTGTGACACCCCTAATAGTAACCCAAGCACTTGCCCTGCTGCTTTTGCAGGGTCCTTCTCTTTTATTTCATGTTTATTGGCAAGTTCCTGAATTGCTTCTTTAAAAATTTCTTTCATATTTACGGAGACCTTAATTGGCAGAAGCACGTATATTGAAGAAAGCTTCGTCTTGAATTGCTGCTCAAAAGCTTCCCAATCAAACTTTCTTTGCTGTGTAAGCAGTGCTTGGAGTTCGCTTTGGGAATAACCAAGAGACGGCAGGTTAATTTTTTTACACTTGAGCCTTTCCAATATTTTCCTCAATCCGGGATAATCCCAGTTAGCAACTTCTCCTGTTTTGTTGTCTGCTATCGCAAATGCATCACGTTGTGCTTCACTTAATTCGAGCATAATGACCGGCACTGATGTCATGCCGATTTTCTTTGCAGCTTTCCACCGTGTATGCCCGGCGATAATTGTAAACTGCTGGTCGCAAAGAATGGGCACATTAAAGCCGAAGGACTTGATGCTTTTGACTACAGCATCAACAGCTTCATCATTAATGCGCGGATTATCTTCCCATGGCTTAAGCTTAGACGGTTCTATCTGCTGGACTTTTAACATTACGAATCTCCCTGCCCCATTTGGCTTGAATTATTTTATGATTTTCTTTCGATAATGCTTCTAAAGCATACTTTCTTTATTATATCCGATCATTTAAGGAAAGTCAAGTAAAATATGTTATATATTTAACAAACAGCATAGTTAGACCTAACCCATCTTATATATCTTTGTGTAACATATACTTAGGCGACGTGCGGCTTATACAGTTACTCGTTTTTTAATAAGGGCACAGAAAACAGATGGAAGGCGGTGGCTCAGTTTTGCAAGCCACCTGCAGCGTTTAATGATGAATGCGTTGAATGGTATAAGAGAGATAAATGTAACTATCTGCTGGTACTTGTCTTATATCAATGTCACGACTTTTGGGACGGGGGATTACTTCCCGCGTCCAACTATATATAAGCACTTGTCGCTAAAGGACTTATGCTAAAAATGGAGGCGGGGGGATTCGAACCCCCGTCCCGTGATGTTTCAAGACAAGCGTCTACATGCTTAGTCGATTAATTGTTCTTTCGCCTCATTATGCGCCAAACGACAGGCTCATAACTCGGCTATTCCGGTAAATCTTGCCAAAGCCAGCCCGAAAAACCGACCCAGCCAGCCTGAATTGTTACGCCCTTACCAAATCCACAGGCAAAATCCGGCAGGACGGGCTGCTAATTAAGCAGCCATTCGCAACTGAGAGTTGCCAATTAAATTTGTTGTCGGATGATTAACCAGGCCAACCGACATCCTGGACATGCAACCTGCCTCTCCTTCATCCGGTCGAAGCCGTTCGCCCCCTTATTCACTTTTTAAGCACCGCAAATTATACGCCTCTGTCATATTATATAGTCTTTTCGACAAATTGCAATAAAAGTTTGCTAAATAAACGGCCAAGGTAAACCCTTCGACTTTATAAAATCGTCGCGGGCACCACAAATTTCGGTTGTATCGGCCACAGTAGTATGATATAATATCACTGCGTAGTGCCAATCTCGTGGTTTGAACCGCGGTTTTTGGCTGATTAAGCGGCATTTTTTGTTTTAATGGTAAAGTTAAAGGAGGATGGTATGGCACGTTTTACAAATTTTCTTACAGTTATTTCACTGGTTTTAGCGATCTTTCTGATTTCACCGGCAGTTGCTGCCGACAAAGGTGACCTTACCGGTGATGGTTTCGTTGATATCAACGATGTGGCCGTTATAGCAGGTAATTGGCTCAAAGATTACCCAAGAGCCGACCTTGCACCAATTAACGACCCCAATGTCAGCATATCTGACGGCGACGGTATAGTTGATTTTCAGGACTTTGGGCTTCTGGCGCAGAACTGGAAGGATGAGAGTCTGACGGTTTCGTCCAACGCTCTGGATTTCTGCCTGCAGCAGATACTCGAGACCGAGTCATACTTTTATAGCACTTACGTTCTGGAAGAAACTCCTGAGTCCACTGAAAATAACTATTCGAACTGGAGGATATACTGGAGGTCCAAGCCGGACTACGCTGAAGGCTGGACGAACGGCTTTTTCCCGGGCTGTTTGTGGTATATGTATGAGTTGACAGGTGACCCTGCTATTAAAACTCAGGCGATGCTATGGACGGAACGGCTGGTAAATATGCAGTATTATACGTGGTTTTCAG
>SMTZ1_10004065_pt1 | contig 14714 bp, 20 predicted proteins | sample DeeMarSWOR136_30_FD_25667 | JGI IMG/M metagenome (IMG submission 25667) | reverse complement strand
CCTTGCTGCTCTGTTTCCAAGATACTCTCCTTCAAAAACGGGGAAACCAAAGCGTTTTAATAAAAACGGCAATAGTGCTTCTATCAGAACAGATCTTGCATCATCTCCCCCACATAGTACTAGGTTTTTGAACCAAGCTGAACCATATGCAGTGTTTTCATAATTTATAATCTTATCAACCACATCTTCAATTTCTTGTTCTGTGTTTGTAAGAATCCTTCCAACAAATACATCTGGATATAGGTCTACTTCGTCAATATAACCAGATTTGTTCTTATCTGCAAAAATTAAATCATTATTTGTATCCCAACTGCAGAAACTATTGTTTTTAAAATAAAGGTCTGCATAATAAAGATCACTTATATAATACGAGTAGTTCCCATCTATTAGCCACATTCTTGAAAATCTCACTGGCATTATACTTTTTCCCCCAACAAGCATTACATATTTTGTGTCCCAGTTTTCATTTGTGTTTTTTATAAAATATTTTATTTTTTCTGGATCGTCCCTACCAGTAGTTGGGAAATATGTACCACCATATATTTCATCAAGTGTGACTATTTTTGTTTTTATTCCATGGATTTCTTTGTGATCTGCTAAGACTTTTAGTTCCTCTGTAAAACTTGAGGGCGCAATAATTATTAAATCATATCCACTGTTTTCTTTTGCAATTGAACTATATCCTATTGAACAGAATATCATTAAAAAACTCATTAAAAAAGATATGATTTTGAATTTCATTTTGTTCCTCCCTCAAATAAATTAATAAAATATTATAAAATAAAGTTTTCTATGGTTTTGGGACTTGTTTCAATTCAAAAAAAAATAAACATTTTTATTTCAAATTATACAAAATTTAATAATGTTTGTTATATTTTTAACCAAAACAGTTATAAAGTTATAACGTTATAACATTAATTATGTCAGAAGTATTTAAAGCAAAACTTAGAAAAATTGGAAACTCACTAGGGATAATAGTTCCAGCCAGCATTATTGATAGTTTAAATTTTCATAAAGGAGATGTTGTAAATGTTGTTATTCCTTCTTCTAAAAATATTAAGAGAAACAAACTATTGTTAGATTTAGTAGGAATTGATAAAAACAAAACTCCTTTCAAACGAGAAAAAATGGATCGGTATTAATGTTTCTTGATACTTCAATTATTATTGAAATTTTTCGTAAGGAAAAGAAGTCAAAAACATTTGAAGAAATATTTAAATTAATCAAAGACAAACCTATTTTTATTTCCATTATTCAAATAGGTGAGATAACTGATTGGTGTTTAAAAAATAATATTAACCCTGAAAAAAGAATAGAAAAGCTAAAGCAAATCTTAAATGTCGTTCCATTAAATGAAAAAATTTGCAATGAAGGATTAAAAATCAAACATTACATTTGTAAAAAAGAAAAGAATAATTTTAGTTTAATAGATGGAATTATTCTATCTAGTTCAAGGTCGATTAATCAAAAACTACTTACTATGGATAAAGATTTCAAAAATATAGATGATACAATTATTTTATAGATAAAAAATATATTTTATTTTGATTTTATAATATTAAATATCTGGCTATATTAAGTTTAAAATTCATTTAATATTTTCTGTAATACATTAATAAATCTATGATTTTTTTATTGTTTTTGTTATATATTACATAATTCTGTAACATATAAACCGATTTATTTAAATAGGATTAATTCTATTATGAATTACAGAAGTGATTTGATGAATATAAATAAACAAATTAAAAAGGCAAAAAGATTAGAATCATCTTTAAAAAAATTAGATGTTGACAGTGATTGGGAATCTATAGTTGAGATATGTTAGGGAATTTCATTAAATTATATTGCAATAATTTGTGAAAAAAAGTTAAAAAGACATGTAGATACACATAAGGGTTTGTCAAGATTTCTTGACGAAAATGATTTAAATAAACTATCTACATGGTTTAGAGAACTCGATATTCTTCGCCAAGGCCGTTGGTATGGAGGAAAAAATAATGGAGATACAGCGAGAATTGCTATTTCTATTATTGAAAAATTAAAAATTGAGAGCGAGAAATTATTATGAACAAAAAAGATAAAGAACTAATTGATAAATTTGTAAAAAATATAAAATATATCCCTAAATTGGAATGTATTATTCTTTTTGGCTCAATGGTTAGAGACGAAGCTGATAAAAGATCAGATATAGATTTACTTTTAGTATTTAATTGTGAAAATCCAAAATCATATCTTTCTGAAATTATATCTATTATAACTAAATTGAAACCACATAGAGAAATTAAACCGACTATTACAAATCTTTCTGATTTTGATGAAGAATTTTTACAAACAGTTATGCGAGAAGGAAAAGTATTGTGGGGCAAAGTAATTATTACAACTGATAATTTATTGTTAAAACCATATAGATTAATTTCCTATGAATTAACAAATCTAAAACCAAGTAAAAAAGTTAAGATTTCAAGATTAATTCATGGATATAAATCAAAAAAAATAGTAAAGGGCGATATAAAAAATTATAAATACTCTGGATTGAAAGAGAAATATGATGTAATAATGATTTCAAAAAATACTATATTATTACCTGAAAAATATTCAAAAAACTTTTTAAACAATTTAAAAAAATATCACGTTTTATATGAAGAAAAACGAGTTTGGATATAATTAAAAAAACTATTTTAAAAGTTCTTGAACCTTTTGACCAACAACTTCTGCAGGAATATCCGGTAGTGAAATAAGTTGGGTGGTACCAAGCTGACCTTTACCAGATGGTTTAATAATTACAAAACCAGCTGACTCAATTTCCTTTAAATAATGCCAAAACATAGTATGAGACCTTGGTTTTTCTTTGTATTCCTCACAAGTCAATGCATATGTTTTTTCAGCCTCGCCAGTATTAACATATGCAGTTCCATCTTTTTTTAATCTTTTTGAAATAGCTAAAAGAGTAATTAATTGGTGTTTATCTAAATTTTTTAGTTTTGTTTCAGTAACAATTGAAAATGTTTCTGCTTTAACAGCACGAACATGCTCAGGAATTACCAAATCAACATGTTGATGATCTGCTGCAATTCCTGCTTTCCACAAAAGTTCAATTGCAAAACGGGCATCTCCCCATTCAGAAGCAATATCTGCTATAAGATCAGTACATCCAGAATCAACAGTTCCTGTATGAAAAGCAAGATCAATTCTTTGTTTTACAATATCGTAAAGCTCTTCACGGGTGTATCTTGATAGATTTAAAACATTACTACGTTTGAAGGTACTAATTGTTGCTGGATCAAGTTTTTGTATTATATCTTTTTGAGAAATCAAAATAAGTGATATAGGATTATTTTCAATAGATGATTCATCTGAAAAACGTGTTAAATGATAAATTAGATTCGAACCACCCTTTTTAATCAGAGCATCTACTTCATCAAGAACAACCAATAGCTGAGTATTTCTCTTTTTAAGATGTTTTTTTAAGATTTCAAGCATCTCTTGAACTGAAAAACCTCTATCTGGAAAACGGGGATCAAAATGATTTAAAATACCTAGCAAAGCCATTGCATCAGTTGACCTTTTTCTGCAGTTAATGTGGACATATTCAATAATATTGCCTTGTTTGCGAGCAAGGTTTACTAAAGTTTTACTAAATTTTTTTGAAATAACTGTTTTACCAGTTCCAACAGGTCCTTTTATTATTACATTTTGAGCTACATTTGAAAGTACTGGTTTAAACATCTGTGCCAAATATTTCAACTGTTCATCTCTATGAATAAGATCTGGAGGAACATAATCAAAATCTAATATCTTTAGATTTTTAATAACTGATTTTGACATAAGTTCGTCTTCAATAGTATCGCTCATTGAAACTCGTAATATTTTGTCTATAATAAAACATTATCTCTAAAAATTAATATTTAAAGATGGATTCATTAGAATAAATGTTATAGACCAAAAATGCATTTCATTTTTTAATGAATGGGGGTTTAATTTCAAAAGAATCTATTGAATTTGTTAAAAACAGATTTAAAGAGTATTATGAAAAAAATAAAATAGTTCTACCTGATCGATTTGGAAGAAGAGAATTTGCATTTGTTTTTTTTACTGGCAAAGGAATGATGAGACATCTTGGTTTTGAAAAAAAAGATGAATTCAATAATTTTGTTATAGAAAATGTTCCCTTTCATGCATATTACTCATCTGCATACTACAAAAAACCTGCAGCACCTACAATGCAGGAAAAAAATTGGATGGGTGCAGAGTTAATCTTTGATTTAGATTCAGATCATCTTCAAAATGCTGAAAAACTTTCATATGAAAAACAATTAGACCTTGTAAAAGAGGAATTTTATAAACTTGTAAATGATTTTTTATTAAATGATTTTGGTTTTGATAAAAAATATATTGAACTTTATTTTAGCGGAGGTAGAGGATATCATTGCCATGTTAAAGATCCTAAAATTCTTAGTCTAGATAGTTCAGAAAGAAGAGAAATTGTTGATTATATAACTGGCAGGGATTTGATAGATAGGTTGGTTTTTCATGAACATATTACTGGAGTTAGAAGATATGGCAATAGAACATATGCAAAAGGGAAAACATTGAAAATGCCAACACCAGATGAACCAGGATGGCGGGGAAGAATAAGTAGAGGAATTATTGAAATTGTAAATGAAATAAAATTAAGTAAAGACCCAATAAATAAGCTAAAAGAGTATGGAGTAAGTCAAACAGATGCTGAAAAATTACTCGATGATCTTTCAGAAGAAAGATTTGAAAGAATAAAAGAAGGAAAGCTTGATCAATCTGAAACAATTAGAAAATTTTTCTTAAATAATGCATTAAGAAAAACAGCTGTTTCAATGAGTGCAGGTGAAACTGATGAGCCTGTAACTTGTGATATTAAAAGACTTATAAGACTTCCAGGTTCTTTGCATGGAAAAACAGGGTTTGATGTAGCAGAAATATCATTAAGTAAATTGAAAGATTTTAATCCATTAGATGATACTGTTGTTTTACCAGAATATCCAATTAAAGTAGATCTTAAAGACTCTTTTAATATTAAAATGAAAGGAGAAGAATTTAATTTAAAGCCTGGAAAACAAGAAATTCCAACTTATTTAGCTGTTTTTCTAATAGGTAGAAAAATGGCAAATATTATTTAAAATAAATACCAATATGAGTGGGGGATTTTAATTGGAAGAAGAAGAAATTAATTATAAATTTCTTAGAAAGATTCAAGAAATGGAAAAAAAATCACCTCTTTTAACAGAATTAACTCAAAATTTTTATAATGATTTGTCAGAATTTTTAAAAAGTCTAAATAATAGATTGGAAAATGAAAAATCCCCTCAAAAAACAACTCTTTTAAAAGATGAAATACAAAATATTTCAAAAATTGCTCTAAATATTTATGAATTACGAGAAAAAAAGATATTACTTGCTACAGTTTCAAAGGTTCGGGGCGGAAATCCTGAATTAAAAAACTTAACAGATGAAGAAAAAAATCTTTTTAATACTGTTTTAACTAGCATGAGAAATACAAGAGTTAAAATATTAAAAAATAAGGAAAAAAATAATGAAAAAACAATTAATAATTTAGATGAAGAAAAACCTGAAGAAATTAAAGAACCTATTGAAAAAAACGAAAATAACAATCCAATCGTAAGAGTTACACAAAATATTCCTGAATTTATTGGAACAGATAAAAATAAGTATAATCTAAGAAAAGATGATGTATTATCACTTCCAAAAGACATGAGTGAAATGCTTCTAAAGAGAGGAGCAATAGAAAAAATTGAATAGTTGCTTACATTTTTATATTACCTCCTTATTACAATTTTTCTCTATAATAAATAATAATGGAGTTTCATATGAAAATACCAAGGAAAATTAAGAGATACTGCCCAATATGCAAAAAACATACATTGCATAATGTAGAAAAAATTAAGAAAAGAAAAGCAAGTGAACTTAAACAGGGTCAGCGAAGATTTCGTAGGGTTACAAGTGGATATAGAGGATTTCCAAGACCTAAACCTGAAGGACGTGAAAAAACAAGCAGAAGGGCACCGTTGAAATTTCTTTGCAATGAATGCAAAAAAAGTAAACAACCTGCAACTCAAAGAGCAAGAAAGGTTGAAATTGGAGAATAAAACATGAAAAAACCTACAAGCCAATTTATTAAAGTAAGATGTAGAGATTGTGAAAACGAACAAGTATTATTTAATAAAGCAAGTACTGAAGTATCTTGTCACATATGCGGAAGCAAACTTGCAATACCTGCAGGTGGTAAAGCGATAATAAAAGGAGAAATTTTAGAATATATTGAATAAAAAAGGTTTAAAATTATGATTAAAAAAGATTTTCCTTCTGAAGGAGAACTTGTTGTAGGAACTGCAAAAAATGTTCAAAATTTTGGAGCATTTGTAACTCTTGATGAATATCCAGATAGAGAAGGTTTTATTCATATCGCAGAAATTGCTACGGGATGGGTAAAACGTATAAGAAATCATATAAAAGAAAAACAAAAAGTTGTTTGTAAGGTATTACATGTTGACGAAGAAAAAAATCATATTGATTTATCTTTAAAACGAGTAAATGAACATCAAAAAAGAGATAAAATCCAAGAATGGAAAAACTCCCAAAAATCTAAAAAATTATTAGAAATGGTGTCAAAAGAACTAGGTAAAGACATTGAAAATTGTTACAACGAGTTTGGAAATGAACTTGCAGAAAAATATGGTTCATTATATGGCGCCTTTGAACAAGCAGCTTATGATGAAGAGATGCTAAAAAAGGATGGTTATAAGGGAGATTGGGTAGAAAAATTTATACAAATAGCAAAAACAAGTATACCTGTTCCTTTTGTAGATATAAAAGGTTATATAATTGTTACTAGTTGGCTTCCAGATGGAATAAATCACATTAAAAATGTATTAGTAGAAGCTGAAAATTCTGAATATGAAGATGTTGAAATAAAGGTTAAATATATTGGAGCTCCAAATTATATGATAACTGTTAAAGCTCCTGATTATAAAATTGCAGAAGAAGAATTGAAAAAAGCCGTTGATAAAATAGAGAAAAAAATAAAAGAAAACAACGGTGATTTTGAATTTCATCGCAAATTGGAAAAATAAATGTCTAAACTACTTTATTGTAAAAAATGTAAAAAATATACATTAGAAAATGTATGCAGTATTTGTAATGAAAAATCAATATTAAAAAATCCCCCAAGATTTTCTCCAGAGGATCACTATGGTAAATATAGGAGAAAACTAAAGAAACTAAACATAGGTGAATAATTATGGATTATGTTACCGTAAGATATTTAACAAAAAAACCAAACTTGAAAAAACCAATATTAATAGAGGGGCTTCCAGGTATTGGAAATGTTGGTAAACTTGCAGTCGAACATTTAATTGATAGCATTAATGCAGAAAAATTTGCAGAAATTTATTGCAAAGATTTTCCACCACAAGTTTTTATTAATCCAGATGGAACCACTGAACTTGTAAAAAATGAGTTTTACTATTGGAAAGCAAAAAAGAAAAACCAAAAAAATCTTATTTTACTTACAGGTGATTATCAAGGACTTTCCTCACAAGGTCAATATGAGCTTTGTGAAAAAATTCTAGATATTGCACAAGAATGTGATATACAGGAAATATACACATTAGGTGGTTATGGTCTTGGTCAAGAAATTTTAAATCCAAAGGTTTTATGTGCAGCAACAAACAAAAATCTTATCAAAATAGTAAAAAAACATGGTGCGGTATTTAAGAAAAATGAGCCAGGTGGTGGCATAGTTGGAGCAAGTGGACTTCTTCTTGGTTTAGGTCAGTTAAGAGGAATTGATGGTGTATGTTTAATGGGTGAAACACCAGGTTATTTGGTAGATCCTAATAGTGCTAAAGCTGTTCTTGATATTATTATGAAAATTACTAATATTGAAGTGAACCTATCAGCTCTAGAAAAAAAGGCTAAGGAAATTGAACAAATTGCACATCAATTAAGAGAAATCGAAACCTATTCTAAAGATAAAACTGATGAACTAAAATATATAGGATAATATGTAAATATTAAATTTCATCAATTTTATTTACTTCTAAAATTACATCACTTATTGGGATATTTTCAAATTCATATTTGAAAATACCAGTAAATGTAAACTTTTGACCTTCTTTTAAAACGTCTGTTTCATTGTTTTTAAATCCGGTTAGATCTAACCTTAATTGTGATCTACCTGTTGTTGTATCCAAAGTAGAAACAACTACATTTTGATCGCCATCAATATCATAAAATCCTTTAACTGCTATTGTTTTATTTAAATAGGTTTCTTTATTTCTTAAAACTTCTTCAACTGAAAGGAAATCCTCTTCAGGAGGTAAATTACTGATGACAATATATGCAGCAGCTATTACAAGTATTACTAATAATATGATTAGGATTGTTCTTGTATCATATCTTCTTCCTTTTTTAACCATGATTTCCTTCAACTCCAAATAACAATATTATTTAAATTCTTATTGCTCTAAATAAATATCATATGTCTTTTCGGGATTATTTTTATGAATTTCATAAATTTGTTTTTCATTTAAAATACCTTTGTTAAAAAAAAGTAAAGTCTTTTTTGGAACTGTCTTTGGGCTAAGTACAGCACCAGGTCTACGGGGATCATCTATATAATCAGTCTCCATCAAAAAACGAGTTCCTTTTTTTATTGCAGTAGTTAGATTTTTTTCACTTGCAAGAACAGAAGGCATTAGACCATAGTTTTCATTCTCTAATATGAAAGGAGGACTGTAATGCTTAATAATTTTGTTTGCAGAAAGACCTGCTTTTTTTCCCATTTCTGCAAGCTCTTTACACTGAGAAGGAGTTGTACTTTCTGTATGAATTATAACTGGAACATTTACATCCTTTGCTCTTTGCATTCCATATAAAAGTATTTCATTTGAATCGTTTATAATGCTTTTTTCAACAGGAAAATGGGGTCTACCAATCTCTCCAATACCAATTGATTTTCCTTCTTCACAGAGCCTTGCTGCCAAATCAATCCCTTTTTTCATAATTATAATTGCTTGGTTTCTACCAAATTTTTCTTTAAGCCTAATATAATCAACTGGATAAGGTCCAACTGTTACAAAAACACCTATATCTATTTTTGATTTGATTTCATTTGCAATGGAAAGTGTTTCTTCATAACAAGATTTGTAGTTCTTATTTTTAATTACTAAATTAATCATTGGAAGCTGACATAAAACAAAATGGGTACCACCTGCTTTTTTGAAATCTTTAACAGCATCTAAAAAAAGCCCGTTCCTTCTAAGATGAAGATGATTATCAAATATAATCAATTTAATTACCTCATTGAATTTAATTGATATGAAGAGATATTAGATAATATTTACCAAAAGAAAAAATTTTAAAATCTATGTTTAAATTTACGTTTATTGTTTTTTGATAAATAATATGACAAGCTCTTTTCTACTTTTTCATTATGTCCAGTTATCATTTCAATCATGGCTTGGGCTAATATCCAACCGAAATAACCCATAAAAAATGTGAAAAAACCTGCAATGCTATAACCTAAAATAAGTTGAATGTAGCTTTCTCCACCAGATAAAAATAATAAACATATACCAACTACTACAAAAAAGAATATTAAAAGAAAAACCCATCTTAATGCATAAATTGTAACTCTCATTGTTTTTAGGGGTAAATCTTCTAAGGATATCTTTCTATCTGAAATCCATGAAAAGTTATTTTTATTATTTTTTTTGCGTGGCATTTTTCTCCTCCTAGAAAATTGATATTTTCAGTAGTGCAATCCCAATAAAATTGTAATGCATGTGTAATATAAAAGTCTGATTTGTAGATAAATATGCAGATACTATATAGATGCATGTGCATATTCTAACCTAGCATAAAAAATAAAAATCTCTTTCAATAATATTAATTCAAAAGGTTTAAGAGTAAAATGCTAATTTAAATGTTGGTGCAGGAGAGATTATGAAAGATACAAAAGAGGATAGCGAGTTTACCTTTTATTCTGAAGTAAAATCAAGTAGAAAAATGCAAAAGGAAAAAATATTGGATGAGTCTTTTAAAAAAGCTGAAAGATCAAAGGGCATTAAAGCAGAAGATAAAAAAGGTATTACTAAAAAACAACCCTTTCTTAAATTAGGAATTTTTTTTATTATAATTGCTGTTATAGCCCTAGTGATAATCAACTTTTTACCATGGTTTTTTATAAGATATGATGCAGAGTACGGAACTATTCAGGAGTTTTATTATAAAGATTTTAAAAATAAAGATGATAGTTATTACCAAAGCCTTGAAAACATTTTTGATTCACAATGTACAAACTACACTATAAACAGTAATAACTTTATTGGAATTTCTAAAGATGATTTTTTCAAAGGACCAAAAATTTCATCAAATGCATTTTATGTATTAATTCTGTCAGGGTTAATTTTCACAATTATTTCAATAATAGATTATTTACGTCATTATTCAAAAATTATTATTAGTATTATTCACTCATTATTTGCCACAACAGGTGTCGTTATTGGTACCTTTATCATACTATCAAATTTAAAGTTTTTAAGTGTTCATTTCATAATTTTTTTCAACAAAGCATTTATTGAAACATCTGGTGCTACTAATATTAGATTTATATTTTTTGCACCTTTGTTTCTAATTATCATTTCAATTGCAATTGTACTAATTTCAGTAATTACAATTAATATAAATTTACGTGAATTGGATAAAAAAAGGAAATCTAGGATTACATCTTTAGATAAATAATTGCTTGAATGGGAGAAAGATATGGAAAGAAGAGATTTAGTCAAAAATTCTCAAAGATTAACTTTTTGGATAATTCTTTTAAGTATTGTTGGTCTTGTTCTTATATCTCTTTTTCCTTGGATTTCAATTTCCGAAATGGATGAAGTTAAAGAAGATTTAGTTTTTAATCTCGAAATGATGAAGAAAAGTGATAATCAAGCAATAAATGACATAGCAAGGCAAATAGAAATAATAAATGTTTCATTATGGTCTCTTATAATTCTTGGTTTGATTTCATTAATAGGTGCAACTATTCATTCTTCGGGTAAGTATTTAATCATGGGACAAGTCTTATTGATGGTTGGCTGTGTAATGATTATAAGCAGTATTTTTACTCTACACGTTCATTTGTCAGTTTATACAAACATAGAAGAGCATCTTATAATATCTTCAATGGACCTATTTCCACATATAAAATATTCATTTATTCTTCTAATAACAAGTATTGTTATTTTTATTTGTTCAGCTGTATATGTTGTTTTAATAATTTTCAATTTAGTAGATACAATAAAAAATATTTTAAAATCAAAAATAGAAACAAGCCATATTCCCGATCAAATTGAACATAATGAACCAGTCACCAATATAGATGATAAAGATGTGGAACTTAAAGAGATTTTTAGAGAAAAAATTAAAAATAAAAATGTCCAAAAAAAGGAAAGTAGAAATATAAATCAAAATATGGATAACATAAATAAATCAAAAGGTAAAACAAAATCGCCTTTTAAAGATGAAAAAACACATGAAAATAAGGTAGAAGAACAAATTATAAAAAGTAAACAAGATAATAAAATTTCAGAAAAATCAGATATCATACCAAAAGAAAAACATATTGATAAAATTCCATCTAATTTAGAAAACCCCCTAAAAGGAATACCTCTTACTGTTAAATGTCCTCGATGTAGATATGTATTTCCAATAGAAAAAACAAAAAAAGAAATAAAAATTGAATGTCCTAAATGTGGCAAAACAGGAACCCTTAAAACATAAATTTTTTAAGCATCAGCAACAATACTTATAACATCACCATCTTTTAACTCATGATCTGCACCGATTACCCTATGAGTTCTAGCATCGATTGCTCTTATAAAATGATCACCTAAATCTGTATGAACTTTATATGCCAAATCCTTTGCAGTACTACCTCTTTTCATAAGATGTGCATCAGGTAAAATCCTTCCTTCCTTATCAGTTAGATGAGTATCATCTTCAACAGGGTAAACAACAATTAAATCAAGCATTTTTACAGATTCCTCAATACATTTTTGTACACCTGTTGATTTATACTTATCAAGAACATGGGTTTTAATATATTCTAAACCTTTCTTTTGTTTATCATTTAATTCTGATTCCTTTAAAATATTAAAGGATGAACTGCCTGGTTTATAATCTATTAAACCTTTTTTATAGGCATTTGAAAGTGCAAGTTCTGATTCGGCACTTGTTGGAACAACTATATAATCTTTTTTTCTAATTTCATCTGCTTTTTTCATATTTTCATCTGTTGCAATATCGCATTTGTTAAAAGAAATAAGCATTGGTTTACTTGATTTTCGTATACAATCTGAAAAATTTATTAGTTGATCATCAGTCCAACTAGAAGGTTTACTTATGTCAAGATTATTTTCTTTTATAGCATTAAATATATGATTTTCATTAATACCTAACCCAGTTAATTTTTCTGCAAGCATTGATTGGATTTTTTTACCTTCTACTTCACATCTTCTTGCAATGTCTTCCCAACTCTTTTTAATTATTCCATTAAGCCAAAATGTAATTTCCTTTTCCAAAAATAAGACATCATCTATTGGATTATAACCTCCAAGACCACATGGATTTCCTTCAGCATCTGCACTTCCTGAAGCATCAACAATATGTATCATGGAATGAGCCTGTCTTAAATCATCTAAAAATTTATTTCCTAGACCTCTCCCTTTACATGCATCAGGAACAAGTCCTGCTACATCTATTGCTTCTATTGGAACATATCTTGTGCCCTTAATACATTTTGAATTATTAGGAGTACATTTAATGTCGAATTCTTTACAAGGGCATGGTTTTCTAATAAACATCACCCCTCGGTTTGAATCAATTGTTGTAAAAGGGTAATTTGCAATTTCAGCATGAGCATCAGTTGCTGCATTAAAAAAGGTGGATTTTCCCACATTTGGTTTTCCCACAATTCCGATTTGCATACTCATAATAGTTTACTCCAACATGTCTTTTACTTCATCAATGATATCTGTATCAGTTTCGAAACGTTTTATTTTTTCTTCTGTTTCAAGTTTAGAGGGAGTCATAAAAGATATTGCTTTTTTTGCATATAACTCTCCATTAACTGATGAAGTTTTTGACATGCAAATTTTATTACCTGAGATATTACCCGCAATTTGTGATTTATCATCTATTTTTACATCACCATCTGAAGTTATGTTCCCATGTATTGTTGTCTTTTTACCACAATAAATATCACCTGTTGATTTTATTGTACCATGAATAATCGAATTTTTCTCAATAAATGTATTTCCTTTTACATCAAAATTTCCTAACAAACGAGAGTTTTTTCCAACTCTAATATTGCAATCAATCTTTGATTTTTGAACTCCGATAATTGAATTATTTGGGATAAAAAGAAATGTTTCTGAAATAGGAATAGTATCCCCATCATTTTCTTCAATTTCTTCAAGTAACCTATCAATTTCTTCAGAATGCCCCATCTTCAAGAGCTGTAGTAGATATATAAATATATATATAACAACAGGTATTGGACTGCGAATATTTATCCAACCTTTAGCCTCAAATCCTTTTTCTATTTCTACACTATCACCAACATCAAGATCTCCACTGAGAGCAAGTTTTCCTTTTACATTTACCTTCTCACCAAAGTAAACATTTCCTCCGCTTTTAACATCCCCACCAATAGATGTAAAAATATCAGCTCGAATATCATTGGATGCTTCAAGATTTCCATCAACAATTACATGTTCACCGATAAATATTCTGCCATCAGTTTTAACACCAAAGTTAATTAAACAACGATCTCCAATTACAACATCTCCAGTGGTAATAATTGTTTTTTCCTCAAATTTTGTATTATTAGGGATAACAAGGGTTTTCCTATCAAAAGTCATTATAACTATAATGTATAAAATAACTCATTATAAAATCAACGGAGAATTATTTTATTCAGTTAACCATGCTTCATCAATTCTTGTATAACTAGTAATTTCTTCAGGTTTAAACCATAGATTTATTTCAAACTCTGCAGTATCAGGTCCATCAGAACCATGAACTATGTTTCTACCAATGAATTGACCAAAGTCACCTCTGATTGTACCCATTGCTGCTTCCTGAGGATTTGTTTTTCCCATCATGGTTCTAACAGTATTTATTGCATTGTTTCCTTCTAAAACCATTGCAAGAACTGGAGATGAGGTAATATAATCGACAGTTGGTTTAAAAAAGGGCTTACCCTTATGAATTCCATAATGTTTTTCTGCAAGTTCCTTTGATACGGATACAAACTTCATTGCAACAATTTTCAAGCCTTTTTTTTCAAATCGACTGATAATATCTCCTATAACTCCACGTTGTACACCATCTGGTTTAATCATAACAAATGTTTTTTCTTTTGACATTTTGTCACCATACTATTTTGAATAGTGGCATAGAAATGCCCTTTATAGAATTAACGCTATATTTTCTAAAAGCTCATAACCAATATAAGCAAGTGTTATACTTGCAACATTAAATGTGATATGGGCAATTATTGCTGAATATAAATTATTTGTTTTATAAACTACATATCCTAGAATAATACCCATTAAAATAGGCATAATTACGGGAAATATTTTTCCGTAGGACATATGAGCAAT
>SMTZ1_10008729_pt1 | contig 14715 bp, 14 predicted proteins | sample DeeMarSWOR136_30_FD_25667 | JGI IMG/M metagenome (IMG submission 25667) | reverse complement strand
AATTCATTATATTTATTGGGGAAGTAGATATGGAGTATGGTATGATATCGGTATTTATTCAATAACAATTGTACTGGTTATCCCTGGTATTATAGGTATTTTTTTATCACTTATGGAAAAAGAAGAAGATTAAATCATATTCCATGTTGTAATTGGATTTCTTGTAGCATTTACCTCATCTACTCGTTTAACAGGTGTATTTTTTGGTGAGTTTTTAATTAAATCTGGATCTTCATCTGCAATTCTTATCAATGCATCTATAAACTTATCTAAATCTGATTTTGATTCAGTTTCAGTTGGTTCTATCATCAAAGCTTCTTTTACAATTAGTGGAAAATATATTGTTGGGGGATGAAGACCATAATCAAGTAAACGCTTTGCAATATCCATAGCTCTAATTCCTTTTTCCTGTCTTAATTTTTCACAGGATAGGACAAATTCATGTTTCCTCAATTTTTTATAAGGCATCTCATATTTTTTAGAACGTAGAATTTTTTCCTTCATATAATTAGAATTAAGAACTGCAATTTCAGATGCTTCTTGTAATCCATTTTTTCCCATTAAAGTAATATATATATACGCTTTTAATAGAACAGAAAAATTACCATAAAAACCTTTTATTTTTCCAATTGATTCTGGAGCATTGTAAACAAAAAAATAATTATTATTTTTCTTTACAATTCTTGGTATTGGTAAAAACTTTTCAAGCTTAATTTTTACACCAACTGGTCCACTACCAGGTCCACCACCACCATGAGGTGTAGCAAAGGTCTTATGTAAATTTAAATGGACAATATCAAATCCCATGTCGCCAGGTCTTGCTTTACCCATAATAGCATTCATGTTTGCTCCATCGTAATACAATAGTGCACCAGCATTATGAACAATTTTTGATATTCTATTTATTTCAGATTCAAAAATTCCAAGTGTATTTGGATTTGTAAGCATAAAACAAGCAGTTTTATCTGAAATTGCTTTTTCTAGTGAATCTAAATCAACAGTTCCATCTTTTGTAGATGGAATTTCAATAAGTTTATAACCTGCCATTGTAACAGTTGCAGGATTAGTTCCATGAGCAGTATCAGGAAGAATTACTTCATTACGTTTATTATCATTATTAAATTCATGATATGCTCTTGTTAGGAGCATCCCTAAAAATTCTCCATGTGCTCCAGCAGCTGGTTGAAGTGAAAAATAATCCATCCCAGTAATTTCGCAAAGCATTCTTTCAAGCTCAAACATTATTTCTAGATTTCCTTGAACTGTTGAAATATCTTGATAAGGATGTGTATTTGTAAAACTATCCCAAGAAGCAATTTCTTCACAAATTTTAGGATTATATTTCATAGTACAAGAACCCAATGGATAAATTCCTGTATCAATACCGTAATTAATCTGGCTTAGATGATTAAAATGACGAACAATTTGAGTTTCATCAAGATTAGGAATATCAACTTTTTTTGCCCTTTGTAAAGATTTTGGTAAGGTTGTTATTGTCTCAATTTTATCAATTTTATATGATGGAATTTCATTTAATAAGGGTTCGTCAAACATAGCAGATCTATACATTTGAGACCCCCTTTAATTTAGAAATCAAATTTTCAATATCATCATTTGAATGGATCTCAGTTATTCCAAAAAGCATACAATTTTTTAACTTAGGATACCATTTATCAATTAAAAGACCACCCTGAATGTTATTTTTTAAAAGTTCCTTGTTTATGTCATTAGGATTTTTTTCACATTTTATTACAAATTCATTAAAATGGGTACCACTAAACATTTTTTTAAAGCCTTTGATTGTCTCAATTTTTTTTGCAAGATTTTGTCCATTTTCATAATTTATTTTACTTAATTTTTCTAAACCGTCACTACCAAGCCAAGATAGATAAGTAACTGCACTAAGAGCACATAGACCTTCATTTGTACAAATATTACTAGTAGCTCTACCCCTTCTAATGTGTTGTTCCCTTGTTTGAAGTGTCATACTAAAAGCACGCTTTCCAGAACTATCTTTTGTAAGACCAATAATTCTACCGGGCATCTGTCTTAAAAATTCTTTTTTACATGAAAAAATACCAAGACTAGACCCTCCAAAATTTATTGCATTTCCTAGAGACCTTCCTTCACCAATTACAATATCTGCTCCAAACTCACCAGGGCTTTTAACAATGCCAAGACTTAATGGATCAATTCCAACTACAAACAATGAATCTGAATCTTTTATTAATTTGTTAATTTTATTAATTTGATCTTCAAAAATACCAAAGAAATTGGGATTCTCTATGTAGACACCAGCAATATCATTATTAATATTTTTTTCAAGTTGATTTATATCAATTTTTCCAGTTTCAATATCAAAAGGTATTTCTTTTATTTTTATATCTGCACCTTTTGTATAATTTTTTAAAACAGATTTTTTATCATAAGAAATATTTTCTGGAACTATAAATATTTTTTTTCTATTTATACGGGAGCACATCAGAGCTGCTTCAGCAAGAGCTGTTACATCATCATATAGTGAACAGTTTGCAATTTCAAGTTTTGTTAATTCAGAAATTAGACTTTGATATTCAAACATAGCTTGTAGAAAACCTTGACTTGCTTCAGATTGATATGGTGTATATGATGTAAAAAACTCTGATCTAGATATAATTGATTTTACAATAGGGGGTATATAATGTGGTTTTATACCTCCTCCAATAAAACTTAAAAGTTCATATAAAGATTTATTTTTTGAAGCAATTTTTCTTAATTTCTTATCTGTTTCTTGTTGTGATAATCCATTTTGTAAATCTAAATCATTGATTACAATATTTTTTGGAATATCTGAAAATAAATCATTAATAGTTTTTAGCCCAATCTCTTCAAGCATTTGTTTTTTTAAATTTGAATTTGGGATAAATTCCATAAACTCCCTTAGGTGGGTATATACAATACATTAAAGAAATTTATTGTAAAATCTTTATATCGGAGGATGTAATTTCAAATATATGATAAGTTACAAAATTAAGAATAATAAAAATATAAACCTTAAAATTGGAAAACTTGTTTGTCTTGCTAGAACATATAAAAAACATGCTGAGGAAATGAAATCTGAAATACCAAAAGAACCTTTGATTTTTTTTAAACCCGCAAGTTCTGTAATTTTTAATGGTGATTCAATTCAAATACCTAAAATGTCAAAATGTGTACATCATGAAGTTGAATTAGCAGTAATAATTGGGAAAAAATGTAAAAATGTATTAAAAAAAGATGCTATGAACTATGTTTTTGGTTATGCAGTTGCTTTAGACATAACTGCTAGAGATATTCAAAATAATTTAAAAAATAAAGGATGGCCTTGGGGTATTGCTAAAGGTTTTGACACTTTTGCACCAATTAGTGAAGTTGTTTTAAAAGAAAATGTGCCAAATCCTCAAAATCTTGATATTTCACTAAAATTAAATGGAAAAATAAAACAGAGTTCAAACACAAATAATATGATCTTTTCAATTGAAGAAATAATTGAATATATATCAAAAATAATGACACTTGAAAAAGGTGATCTAATAATGACTGGTACACCTGAAGGAGTGGGAGAAATTAAGAGGGGAGATGTTATTAAAGCAGAGTTAAAAGGTTTTTGTTTTTTAGAGGTAGATGTAACTTAATTTTGGAAAATAATTTAAGTCTTAATTATATTGCAGGACTAAATTTATTATTTGGAGGAGGCTACAAATTTGAAAGATGTCGTAATAGTTTCAGGTGTAAGAACAGCACAGGGCAGGTTTGGAGGTGGTTTAAAAGGTTTTTCAGCTCCCCAACTTGGTGGAATGATTATAAAAGAAGCTGTTAAAAAGGCCAATTTAAAACCAAAAGATATTGATGAAGTAATAATGGGTAATGTTGTATCTGCAGGTTTAGGACAAAATGTCGCACGTCAAGCAGCAATTAATGCAGAAATTCCTTATGAAGTAGGTGCATTTCATATAGACAAAGTCTGTGGTTCAGGTTTAAAGGCAGTAGTATTAGCAACTCAAGCAATAAAATGTGGTGATGCAGAAATTATTGTTGCTGGTGGAATGGAAAGTATGACAAATTGTCCTTATTTACTTGATAAAGCTCGTTTTGGTTATCGATTATTTGATGGAAAAATAATTGATAGTATGGTAAGAGACGGTCTTTGGGATGTTTATAATGATTTTCACATGGGTAACACTGGAGAAGTTGTTGCTGAACGGCATAATATTACTCGAGAAGATTGTGATAAATTTGCACTCAACAGTCATAAAAAGGCTGCAAAAGCAACTGAAAATGGTTGGTTTAAGGATGAAATTATGCCTTTAGAAATTCCACAGAAGAAAAAAGATCCAATAATCTTTGATAAAGATGAAGGTATTAGAGCAGACACAACCTTGGAAAAACTCTCAAAGCTTCCACCATTTTTCAAAAAAGATGGAATTGTTACCGCTGGTAATGCATCACAAATTACTGATGGAGCATCTGCTGTTGTTATAATGAGTGCTGAAAAAGCTAAAAAGTTAAAATTAGAACCACTTGCGTCAATAAAAGGTTATAATACAAGTGGAGTTGAACCTGCTTATGTTATGGGAGCACCCATTCCAGGAGTAAAAAACCTGATGAAAAGTATGAATCTTTCTATTGATGATATTGATTTAGTTGAGCATAATGAAGCATTTTCTTCAGCTAGTGTTGCATTGATAAATGAATTTGGAATACCTGAAAATAAATTTAATGTTCATGGCGGTGCAGTAGCCCTAGGCCATCCAATAGGTTGTAGTGGTTCAAGAATACTTATTACTCTTATGCATGCTATGAAAAATTTAAAGAAACATAGGGGTCTTGCAACAATATGTCTTGGTGGGGGGAATGCTGTTTCAATGATTGTTGAGAGGTGAAAAAAATATGGCTGTTAAAAAAATTGGAGTTATAGGTGCAGGTCAAATGGGACATGGTATTGCAATTGTTGCTGCTAAAGCTGGTTATAATGTAACTCTAAGAGATATTAACAAAGAGCTTGTTGATAATGGAATAAATAAAATTAATAAATTCTTATCAAAAAGTGTTGAAAAAGAAAAAATGACCGAAGATGAAAAAAAAGGGATTTTATCAAGAATAAAAGGAACTACAAAACTTGAAGATTTAAAAGATTCTGATTTAATTGTCGAGGCAATATTTGAAAATGTTAAAGTTAAAAAGGAACTTTTTAAAGATCTTGATAAAATATGTAAAAAGGATACAATTTTAGCATCTAATACCTCAACAATTCCTATTACAGATTTAGCATCTGTAACAAGTAGACCAGAAAAATTTATAGGAATGCATTTCATGAACCCAGTTCCCTTGATGAAACTTGTAGAAGTTATAAGAGGTATGAGAACAGATGATAATACAGAAAAAATTATAGAGGAAATTTCAGAAAAAATGGGAAAAATCCCAATTGAAGTTAACGATGGTCCTGGTTTTGTTTCAAACAGACTTCTAATGCCTATGATTAATGAAGCAATATATTGTTTTATGGAAGGTATTGGAACTGCTGAAAATATCGATCAGGTTATGAAACTTGGAATGAACCATCCTATGGGACCGCTGGCTCTTGCAGATTTAATAGGACTTGATGTTGTTTTAAACATTATGACTGTTTTATATGAAGGATTTGATGATTCAAAATATAGACCTTGTCCACTTCTTAAAAAAATGGTTCATGCAGGCTATCTTGGAAGGAAAACAGGTAAAGGATTTTATGATTATTCAAAGTAGGTGAAAAATATGGCTTATAAAAATATAATTGTGGAAAAAAAAGATGGAATTGCTAATCTAAAAATAAATAGGCCTCAAGCATTAAATTCATTAAATCAAGAAACAATAATAGAGATATCAAATGCAGTTACGGAACTTGATAAAGATAATAAAATAAAAGTAGTAATATTAACAGGCGAAGGAAAAGCATTCATTGCAGGTGCAGACATTAAGCAGATGTCAAATATGACACCACTTGAAGCAAAGGAGTTTTCAGAACTAGGACATGAACTCCTCAATAAAATCGAAGATTCTAGACTTCCATTTATTGCGGCGGTTAATGGTTTTGCTCTTGGGGGCGGATGTGAAACCCTAATGGCGTGTGACATAGTAATTGCTGCAAAGGATGCAAAGATTGGCCAACCTGAAATTAATCTTGGTGTTCACCCTGGATTTGGAGGGACACAGAGACTACCAAGGCTTGTTGGTAAAATGAAGGGAAAAGAATTACTTCTTACTGGTAGAAATATTAGTGCAGAAGAAGCCTATGAAATTGGACTTGTTAATAAGGTAGTTGAAAACGAAAAATTAATGGAAGAAGCAAATAATATTGCATTATCAATTGCGAATAAATCAACTGTACAAACAAATTTTATAAAATCATTGGTAAATAAAGGTATGGATATTGATTTAAATAAAGCAAATGCGCTTGAGATTTCTTATTTCAGTAGTAGTTTTTCAACTCATGATCAAAAAGAAGGAATGAAAGCATTTATTGAAAAAAGAAAACCAATGTTCAAAGGAAAATAATTAACTAATTCTCAGGATGGCATAGTTGATATAATATTTGATAAGCTTTCAAAATATCTTCTTCTTTTACAAATAGTATCATTTCTGGTAAACAAGTCATTACTTCTAAAATATTTACACTGTTTATTGCTAGTTCATTTGCAATTACTGCTAGAATCCCATATGTAACAATCATTTTAGGAGCCATATGCATATTAATTTCAGCAAGATTTTTATTAACGCTAATAATCTTATTTTTTGGAAATACTGCTATTACATTTTCTATATTTTTTTCGTCAACAATTAATTTTATAGATTCAGTTGCTTGAATTATCCTTAGCACTTCACCTCTGGAATATTGGATAACATCAAAGAGCCCTGGAATAGATCTTTGTACATCTTCATCTTTAATTAAAGCAATCTCAGCAAGTCCGCTTCTGGTTGATAAATTTAAGGTTTGACTGACTAATTTTCTTGCATTAAGAAAAATATCATCTTTTTTTCCAACATCATATCTACGTATAGCACTAATTACAGCATCAAGTGTTGCATCCATGTTTTGAGTTTTTACAATATATTTAGCAAGTGCTCTAGAATTGATTAATCCTTTACTTAAATCTCTCTTAATACAGGGATTGTTATCCAAAAACTTCCATATTTCTCCAACAGTATTTTTCATAAATATACTCAATGAATTATTAATATATTAAATTTTCCATATAAGTAATTAAAATGTCAAATAATAAAAATATTCTAATAATTTGTTAAAAAAACAATATTTTTGTCATTTTTTCATTTATTAAGTTGAATATGTCACATTTTTTATATAGGTCTGCTTACAAAATAATATTAAAAGAAGAGGTGAAATATGTTGGTAAAAAGAGAGGAATTAGAACTAGAGACTAGAAAAGAAATTCACAACTTTATTTTAAAACATCCCGGTCTTTGTATCAATGAATTATCCAGAAAATTAAATATCCCAAAAAGCACTCTTAATTACCATCTCAATTATCTGAAAAAACTTAAAGTTACTATTGGAAAAGATAATGGAAAAGATATTGGATTTTTTATTGCAAGTAAAGTGGAAAATGAAGATAAAACAATAATAAATATGCTTAGACAAGAGATCCCCTTTAAAATTATTGCCTATTTACTTTTAAATCCAAATTCATCTCAAGTTGAGATTAGTAAATTTTTAAAGAAACATCCAACAACTATTGCCTTTTATCTTGAAAAACTTTTAAATATTAATGTTGTTGAAGTAGAATCTAAAGGTAATGAAGTAAACTATAAAGTAAAAAATGAAGAAGGAATATTTGACATATTAGAAAAATACAAAGATAGCTTTTTTGAAGACACTGTCGACTATATTCTATGTTCCTTATTTAAATAAAATATTATTGATTTTATAATATTTTTCCCTAAAGTTTTTATTATATAAGTGAATATAGTATATTAATTAACAACTGTTAATATATTTAGATTTAGGGGAAAATCATGAAACAAAATATAAAAAAAATATTTTTAAGGCTGAAGATTCTGCTAGTAATAAGTGCTTTGTTTTTAGTATCCATACTTCCACTTATTAGTGCTTTTGAAATTAAAAAACCATCAGAAAATATAACATTTGGATATAACTTAGAAAAATCAGATATTACTGGATGTGATTTTCAGGTTACATTTGGTGAATTTACATCAGATGAGATTGAAGGTAATGGTGATGTTTACAAAAGAATAATTATGGAAAATCTAGGTTCAACTTCTGATTTTGGAAAAGCTGAATTACCACAAATCAGTTATAATATTGCTGTTCCTCAAGGAGCGACTGTAAATGCTGATTATACTTACTCTGATCCAATAATTTATAAAAATTATAATATTTATCCTGCTCAACCACCAAAACCTGATACAGGCGGATTTGTTGATCCGCCATTTACAAAAAATGAAAGTTTTTATTCAAAAAACGAATTTTATCCAAATTCAGTTGTTGAAATAACCTCAGAGGCAATAATAAGAGGATGTAAAATTAACAGAATTACGATTTATCCATTTGTTTACAATCCTGTAACAAAAATCCTAAAAAAATATAATACTATTGATGTGAATATTAATTTTATTGGTGGAACAGATGAATTTATAACAGAAAGATTAAGATCAATTCATTTCCAACCAATTTTTGATGCATTTTTAATAAACTCACAAAATCTAGAGAGAGCAAAGGTAAACAATCCAACAAATAACGGTGGAAGGGGAAATAGTGATAGAGCTGATTTTTTAATTGTTGTTTATGATGATTTTTATGATGAAATTTTACCACTTGCTGAATGGAGGCATTCTACAGGTTTAGAAACAAAAGTTGTAAAATGGTCTGATATTGGAACTACTTCTGAAGATCTTCGAACCTATATGACAAATGCATATGATAACTGGGAACTACCACCTTCATTCTTACTTATTGTGGGTGATGCAGATCATATACCCGTTAATTACTTGTATTCACATCCTTATCCATATGGTGGACAAGGTTTTACTGGAACGGATCTTTGGTATGTTGCTTTTCCATCTGATGATTATTTACCAGATATTCATGAAGGTAGAATATCGGTTGATAACGAAGATGAGCTTACAATTGTAGTTAATAAAATATTAGATTATTGTAAAAATCCTTATATGGATGATAATTGGTTTGATGATATTCTGCTTGCTGCTTATCAAGAATCTGGTAGATACTTTGTTCATACATCTGAAAGAATCTTTGATTTTCTTAGCCCCAAAGGTTTCAATTGTAATAGACAATATCAAGGAACCTCACCTCCAGGTTCAACAGAGGGCATAATTGAGGCCGTAAATAATGGTGTGATAATTGCTAATCATCGAGATCATGGTAGCTCACAAAACGATCCAGATATGGTTTCCACAGGTTGGTCATATCCAAATTTTAATACAGATCATATATTAAATGACATAGACAATGGAGAAATGTATCCTGTTATGTTTAGTTTGAACTGTGAAAGTGGATGGTTTGACGGAGAAACAGATTCAAATGATGGCAACTATGAATCAATAGGAGAGGTTGGAATACGAGTCGAAAACAAAGGATTTTCAGCAGTAATTGCCTCAACAAGAGTAAGCTACAGTGGATATAATGACGAATTATGCGTAGGTTTTTACGATGCAATGTGGTCAGATTTCGATCCAGATTATCCAGATGAAAATTCAGCAAATCCATATGATACAGAAGTTTATAGAATAGCTCAAGTAATGAACTATGGAAAATTCTGGATGTATGATAAATATATAGTTCCAGGAGGTTGTTCACCATATCCATGGAATCCATCTGAAAGTGCATCAAGAACAACTTTTGAAATGTTCCACATTCATGGTGATCCAGCAATGGAAGTTTGGACTACAATGCCAGGAGATATGGATGTAATATGTAACATAGTTACAAATTCAGTTGAAGTAACAGTTGAATCAAATAGTACTCCAGTTGAAAATGCAATGGTTTGTATCTTGTAGTAACTGCACCAAACCTCCTATATCATAAAGAACAATTTTTCTTTAATCTAGCACCTCAAAAACCGAGTGAACCTCAGGGAAATACAGAAGGAAATATAAATACTGAATATAACTTTACAACTGATTCTACAGATCCTGAAGGAAAAAATCTTTATTATTGGTTTAACTGGGGAGATGGTACTAATAGTGGATGGGATGGACCTCATTCGTCTGGTGCTAATGCAACTGTTTCACACGCATGGACCGAGAGAGGGTATTTCTCGGTAAAAGTAAAGGCTAAGGATGAAGGCGATGTTGAAAGTGAATGGTCTGATGAAGTTAAAATATCAATTTCAAATGATGCCCCAAAAAAACCATCCATTAAAGGAAAAAAGTTTTGGGTTATACCTGGAAAAGAATATGAATATACGTTTAAGGCAACAGATTCTGATAACGATGACGTTTATATTTTAGTAAAGTGGGCAGGTGGTTCACAATATGATACATATGGACCAATAAATTCTGGTGAAGATTTAGTATTAAAACATACATTTACTAGACCTCTAACCACATATATAATTCAAGCAAAATCAGTGGATATCTTTGGTGAAGAAAGTGATTGGGAATCATTTTTTGTTCTTACACCAAAAACCGCAGGAAACTACCAACAAATATTGGAAAGACTGCTTGATAGATTTCCAATATTAAGATTTATAGTACAGGAGATATTTTATTAAATATCTCATTTTTTTTATTTTATAATCTTGCTAAGTATTTCTTCAGCAGCACTGTATGGATCAATTTTTTTGTTTGATATTTGATTTATCAGGGGTTCAACTTTTTCTTTAAAAGTTGACTCATCAAAGATAAAGTTCATTAGTCTCTTGCGAATGATTTCTATTAGCTCTGCTTCATAGCGCTTATGTCGTTGGTCTTTAAGTTCATTTGTTAATTCTATCAAGTTTTTATGCTTATTTATTTCATCAACAAGCTCGACAACACCCTTTTTTTCTTTTGCAACAGTTTGAAGAATTGGTGTTTTTCTTTCTTTATCAGAGCAAGTGATATCAACTAAACTTTGAACTTCTGCAACTGTTTGATCTACTCCTTCTCTATCTGCTTTGTTTACAACATAGATATCAGCAATTTCCATAATTCCTGCTTTTAATGTTTGAATTGAATCACCAAGTCCAGGAACAATTATTACTAGAGTTGTATCTGCAATTTTTATAACATCTACTTCTGCCTGTCCAACACCAACTGTTTCTACAAAAATTATGTCTTTGCCTGAAGCATCAAATATTTCAACTACATCATAAACTGCACTTGCAAGGCCACCAAGCATACCTCTAGTTCCAAGACTTCTAATGAACACTCCTTCATCCATTGCAAGTTCCATCATACGAATGCGGTCACCTAAAAGAGCTCCGCCACTAAATGGACTGGTAGGATCAATTGCAAGAATACCTACTGTTTTTCCCTGATTTCGAAAAATTCTTGTTAGCTCACTAATAAGCGTGCTTTTCCCGGAACCCATAACCCCAGTGATACCAATAACATGTGCTTTACCTGTATGAGGATGAAGTTTCTTCATGGCATTATTTGCTATAGGATCATTATCCTCAGCAAGAGTAATCAAACGAGCAATAGCACGAGGATCACCCTGTAAAACCTTTGAAGAAATATCTTTCATCTTTTCACGTTCTTTTTAATAAAATCAACAATTGTTTCACAAGGAGTTCCAGGTCCAAAAACACCTGTTATTCCTTCTTTTTTTAACTTAGGGACATCCTCCTCAGGAATTATTCCGCCACAGACCAAAATTACATCGTCAATTCCCTTTTTTTTCAAAAGATCAGATACATCAACAAATAATGTCATATGTGCACCAGACAGAAGACTTAGACCTATAACATCTACATCCTCTTGAATTGCTGCTTCAATTATCATATCTGCTGTCTGATGTAAACCAGTATAAATTACTTCCATACCAGCATCACGTAATGCGCGAGCAACTACCTTTGCACCACGGTCATGTCCATCAAGTCCTGGTTTTGCTATTAAAACTCTAATTTTATGTGCCATAACTTATTCCTCCATCAATATATCGCAGGTTCTTTATATCCACCAAAGACCTCCCTTAGTACTCCACATGTCTCACCTAAAGTTGCATCACTATGAACACAATCAAGTATATAAGGCATCAAATTTTCATCACCTTCTGCTGCTTTCCTCAAACGGCTAATATTTCTTTCATACTTTTGATGGTTTCTTTCTTTTCTAATCTTTTTCAAACGATTAATTTGGCGTTCTTCACCTTTTTCATCCATTTTTAAAATAGGTATCTCTATTGGCTCATCCATTTTGTACTCATTGACTCCAACAATTGTTCGTTTTTTGTCATCTATTTCTTTTTGATATTTGTAAGATGCTTCTGCAATTTCTCGTTGGAAAAAACCTTTTTCTACTGCAGGAATTACTCCTCCAAGTTTTTCCACTTTATCAAAATATTTGTATGTTTCCTCCTCCATCTTATCAGTTAGCCATTCAATATAATAACTTCCTCCCAAAGGATCAATTGTATTAGGAACGCCACTTTCTTCAGCGATAATCTGCTGGGTACGTAAAGCAATGCGAGCAGCCTTTTCTGAAGGTAAAGCCAATGCTTCATCCATACTATTTGTATGTAATGACTGGGTTCCTCCTAGAACTGCTGCAAGTGCTTGAAGAGTAACACGTGCAATATTTATCTCAGGTTGTTGAGCGGTAAGAGTGCAACCTGCTGTTTGTGTGTGAAAACGCATCAGAAGGCTTCTATCTTTTTTTGCACCAAGATTTTTCATCTCACGAGCCCAAATACGACGGGCAGCGCGATATTTTGCAATTTCTTCAAAAAAATCGTTATGGGAATTGAAAAAGAAACTTAGTCGAGGGGCAAAATTATCAATATTTAAACCTCGTTTTATTGCCCACCGGACATATTCCAAACCATCACCTAAAGTAAATGCAAGTTCCTGAATAGCTGTAGATCCTGCTTCACGAATATGATAACCACTTATAGATATCGTATTCCACCGGGGAACTTCCTTATATCCAAACTCAAAAGTATCAACAATTAATCTCATACTTGGTTCAGGGGGAAAAATAAAACTTTTTTGCGCAATATATTCCTTTAATATATCATTTTGAATAGTGCCACCAATTGTACTGCGATTAATACCACGATTCTCAGCCATTCCAATATAAAAACCCCAAACAATAGCAGCAGGTCCATTAATAGTCATACTAGTAGTAACCTTATCAATCGGGATTTCACTAAATAAAATCTCCATATCTTTAAGACTACTAATTGCAACTCCACATTTTCCAAATTCCCCTCGTGACCATGGATCGTCAGTATCATAACCATATAAAGTGGGATAATCAAAAGCTACACTTAAACCAGTTTCACCATGATCTAGTAAATATTTATATCGACGATTAGTTTCTTCGGCAGATCCAAAACCACTGAATTGACGATAGGTCCACAAGCGTCCACGATATTTTGTTGCATGAATACCTCGTAAAAATGGATACATCCCCGGAAAACCATAATCCTTGAGGTAATCGTTTTTGGAAATATCATCAGGCGAATAAAGGTTTTTAATTTCTAAACCAGATAAATTCTCAAATTTTTCCTTACGCTCAGGATGTTTGTTTTTAAGAGGAATATAACAGTTTTTCTCCCATTCAATTTTACTATTTTTAATCTTTTTTAATTCTTTTTCGTCAATCATATTATACATCTCAAACTAGGAATCAATACCTTTTCGTGCTAAAGTACCATGTTGATATGGATGTTTAATTTCAAGCATCTCTGTTACAAGATCTGCAATTTTTACTATTTCAGGATGAGCATATCTACCAGTTAATACAAGTTCAAGTTTTTCAGGTTTTTCCTCACAAAGTTTTAAAACCTTATCAACAGGTATAAGATTATAATCTATAGCAACATTAATTTCATCAAGAATTATTATATCATATTTTTCACTCTTAATAATTTCTTTTGCATGTTCGAATCCTTTTTCTGCAAGATCTATATCGATTTGTTCAGGTTTTTCTTTTGAAACAAATTCATCTCGTCCAAATTGGATTATTGTAAAATTTGGTATATTTTTAATTGCTTCAATTTCACTATATCTTCTTCCTTTCATAAACTGAATCATATATACCTTAAATCCTGCTCCAGATGCCCTTAATCCAAGTCCTAATGCAGAAGTTGTTTTTCCTTTTCCAGGACCTGTGTAAACATGAATGATTCCTTTTTCCAAATAAATCTCCGCGTCCATGAATTAAATAGTCTATTATATTTCTTTTCATATGATATAGAAAGTTTTATGTTCAATAATTTTATTCCCACCCCCATGAAACTGGAATTGAATGACCAACAGAAAATGATTCAAAAAATGGTAAGAGAATTTGCCGAAAAAGAGGTTGCACCAATTGCTGCTGAGATTGATAAAAAAGAAGAATATCCAACTAAAACTCTTGATAAGATGGCAAAACTTGGACTTCTGGGAGCAATAATTCCAACAGAATATGGGGGAGCAGGTCTTGACTCAATAAGTTACGCAATTATAGTTGAGGAGATATCCAGAAAATGTGCTTCAACAGGGGTAATAACATCTGTTCATAATTCTCTTGTTG
>SMTZ1_10009891_pt1 | contig 14718 bp, 9 predicted proteins | sample DeeMarSWOR136_30_FD_25667 | JGI IMG/M metagenome (IMG submission 25667) | reverse complement strand
CCCTGTGACATTTACATTTAAATTCAGATATCTAGTAGGATTTTCTGCAATCTGCCATAGAGGAGAGGACACATTGTGCCATTTTTCTATTATCTGTATCTCACGATTATCATTTACAATCAATTCCCACGTATCTTTATACTTTTGTACCTCGCCAGTTGCACGTATTTTATCACCATACTCTACTTCGACTTTCCCTTCTAAAAAAACCTCAACTGAACAGTTTTCATCTGCAACTTTAATTATTTGACTACCAAATTTTGTTAAATGATGCTCTGTAACAAAGCCTTTAAGTGTGACTTGTTTGCCTTCATAATCTTTTATTTCATTAATATTTATAATCGGTGCCTGAGAAAATCTTGATATCATATACAAGATTAAAATACCTATAATGGAAAATATCATGGAAAAATATTTTAGCTTCATTTTTTATTGGATTTAAATATATTAATTTAAAAATTACGTTACGTATATGCTGTTTAGAGCGTGAAAATGATTTAAATAAGTATGCTTTGTACATTTTTTTAACAACGGAAAAAATATAATAATAACTTGTTTTATTAACCCTAAAAAAAGGCCTTTATTTGGTGGGAGCTTAATGAAAGAAAAAGAAGCAGTATTAAAGATATCAGAAGCATTTCAACAAGATGTTGGGTACGGCAGAGCCCGTATTGATCATCAAACACGAATGAGTTTAGATTTATCTAAAAAAGACAGCTGCTGTTGTTTGGAGAGCACATCCTACTGATGAAGGTAAAGGAATAATTAGAATAGATAATTTAACAAGAAAAAATTGTGGAAGTGGACTTGGAGAACGTATAAAAATAAGAAGAGCTGAAATAAAAGAAGCAAGAGATGTAACCCTCGCTCCACTAATATCAAAAGGACAACAAATTCAATTCGGCAGTGGAATTGATAATCTAATTAAAAAAGGATTATTAAAAAGACCTCTAACTAAAGGAGACAGTGTGATTATACCAGGTATTGCATTGTTTGGTAGCTCACTTCCTTTTATAATAATAAATACCTCTCCTGGAGGTATTGTATCAATCAGTGAGGAGACTTTAATCAAGGTAAAGGAAGAGGCAGCAAAAGAAATTGAAATGGAAGGTCCGAGAGTAAGCTATGAAGATATTGGTGGTCTTCATGATGAAATTTTAAAAGTTAGAGAGATGATTGAACTTCCTCTTAAACATCCTGAGCTATTTGATAGATTAGGAATTGATCCGCCCAAGGGAGTTTTATTACATGGCCCTCCTGGTACAGGTAAAACGCTTATCGCAAAAGCTGTGGCAAATGAGTCTGGTGCAAACTTTTATACGATTAATGGCCCTGAGATAATGTGCGTAGATGGTGAAACAAAAATATATACAAATCCAAAAGGACACATTAAAGCAAAAGATTTGTTTAAAAAAAATGGAAAAAGATTTGATGGAAACAGTACAGTTACTATTGAACTTGAAAACCCTTTATCCACCTATGCTTTTAAAGATGGAAAGGTGGATAAAACAAAAATAACACATGTCACAAAACTTAACGCCCCGACTTATAAAATAAAAATCAGCGATGGAAATGAACTACGGACATCTAATAATCAACCATTTCTTGTATATGAAAATGGTGCTCTTGTTTGGAAAAAAACATCTAATCTTAAAAAAGGTGATTATGTTGCTAGGATAAATCAAATTGAAACAGTAGAACAAAACTATAAAATAAATATTGATAAAATAAAGAATCTTGTAAAAATTGATGATAAATATGTAGTTAAAAGCAACAATCTTTCTCGTAGTAATAGTATAAAGTTACCTGAGGAGTCATCTGAAGAATTAATGGAATTTCTAGGTTTGCTTGTTTCAGATGGAAATATTAGTAAAAAAGATGATTCAGTTACATTTGCAAACAATGATCAAGAGTTAATTACTAGGTTTAAGGCTCTTTTAGAAAAATTGTTTAATATTACTAAAACCAAGAAATATAATGATGAAAGACTGATTGTATATTCAAAAACACTTGTTATGTTTCTAAAACAAATGGGCTTTAAATACAATAATAAACTTAAAATTCCCGGTTATTTCTATGAGTTACCAAAAAAACAAATAATGTCTTTTGTACGCGGATATTTTGATGGAGACGGCACTGTTTCAATGACATCAAACTACCCAACTCCTAAACTTTTCAGTATATCAAGAGATTTTTTACACGATTTGCAATCTTTACTTCAAATAAAATTAGGTATATCTACAAAATTGAATTTACATAAAACACCAAAAGGTAGAGTATATGAGTTATCCATTAGAGGCTATAGGGGTAGATTAAAATTTTTAGATATCGGGTCCTCAAGTCCGGTTAAGATGAAGAGACTAAAACAAATAAAAAATGTAAAGAGAATTAAAGACTTTCAAGACATACCTTATCCTTCTATTTTGGTTAACGAAATCAAGGCTAAATTACCGTACAAAGAATACAGAAACAAAGATTATTATGTTTATAATGCCGGCAATATTACTAAACATGCTCTTGAAGTTCTATATTGTCTAGCATCAAATAATGATATTCTAACACCGAACATTAAAACAGAATATTCTACCTTAATGAGAGAAGATATTGGATGGGAAAAAGTTGAATCAAAAGAATATATTGGTAACCAAACCCTTTACGATTTTACAGTAGAAAAGGATAGTTTTATTGGTGGTTCCTATTTCTTCCTGCATAACTCGAAATTTTATGGGCAAAGTGAAGAAAATCTTAGGAAAATTTTTGAAGAGGCTGAAAAAAATGCACCATCTATTATATTCATTGATGAAATCGATGCAATTGCCCCAAAAAGAAGCGAGGTACATGGTGAAGTAGAGCGTCGTGTTGTTTCCCAGATGTTAACACTTATGGATGGACTTAAGGGACGAGGAAAATTAATTGTTATTGGTGCTACAAACATTCCAGACGTTTTAGATCCTGCCCTTCGAAGACCAGGAAGATTTGATAGAGAGATAAGAATTGATGCGCCAGATAGGACGGGTAGAAAAGAAATTTTACAAATCCATACTCGCGGAATGCCAATGAGCAAGGATTGTAATCTTGAAGAACTTGCTGACAATACCTATGGTTTTGTTGGAGCAGATCTTGCAGCCCTTGCAAGGGAATCTGCAATGAATGCTTTAAGAAGATACCTTCCAGAAATAGACCTTGAAAAACCTATACCAGTAGGATTGCTTGAAAAAATGGAGGTTACAATGGATGATTTTAAAAGCGCCCATCGAGGTATTGAACCTTCAGCAATGAGAGAGTTCTTAATAGAGGTACCAAAGGTTTCATGGGAAGATGTTGGAGGACTTGAGGCAGCAAAACAACAACTTCAGGAAGCTGTTGAATGGCCTCTAACAAGACCGGAGGTCTTTAAGAGAATGGGTATCACTCCTCCGCGTGGTATACTTATATACGGACCACCTGGAACAGGAAAAACTTTGCTTGCTAAAGCAGTCGCCCACGAATCAAAAGCAAATTTTATATCTATAAAAGGACCTGAAGTTATGAGCAAATGGGTTGGAGAATCAGAGAAAGCAGTTCGTGAATTATTTAAAAAGGCAAGACAGGTCGCACCAACAATTGTATTTTTAGATGAGCTTGATTCCATAGCACCGATGAGAGGAACAGATACAGGAACGCATGTAACTGATAGTGTGGTTAACCAACTTTTAACAAGTATAGACGGTCTAGAGAGTATGGAGGGAGTTGTGGTAATTGGTGCAACAAATCGCCCAGATATAATTGATCCAGGATTGCTTCGTCCCGGTCGTTTCGATAGATTAGTATTAATTCATTCCCCTGATAAAATTGCTCGTTTAGAGATATTTAAGATTCATACAAGAGAAATGCCGATATCTATCACAAAGGGAGAGTTAAAAGAACTAGAGATAGAGATAGCTGGTGAAACTGACGATTTTATTAAAAAGAAAAAAGGATTAATAGAAATCGGTACAAAAGGTGAAGAAGTTACTCCATCAGAGACTGACAACACATATAAGGAGTCTTCAAAATCTGATATAAATATTAAAAAATTATCTGATGAAGAAAAATTATTTTATTGGCTTGCTATTAAAACGGATGGTTATTCTGGTGCTGATATCGAGTCTCTTTGTAGGGAGGCAGCAATGATTGCTATAAGAGAGAATGAAAAAGCAAATAAAGTAAGAAAGATTCATTTTCAACAGGCAATGGAAAGTGTTCGCGCTTCAATTACTCCAAATATAATAAAATTCTATGACAAAGTGTCTGAAACTCTCGGGAGTGGAATAGCCAAAAAGGATAAAAGCGAAAAAGATATTCAATATATGTAAGGAAATTAAATAAAAAGGAGGGATAAAAATTGAAAATTACTGAAAACGAACTTAGAGGAAAGACTGTGATGAGCGAAGAGGGTTTATATTTAGGTATTATGAGAAATTCTACAGTTGATAGTAAAACTGGAGAGTTAATAGGAATTCTAGTAGAACCCTCAGATGATATCGATCCAAGGTTATATCATCTAGACAACCAGGGTCATCTTGTATTTCCATTTAATTCAATTAAATCTGTCAAAGATGTAATTATTATTGGTGGCCAATAAATAGAATTTAAAAATTTTATAATTTGAGAGGGGCCCCTTCATTTCGTGTGGAACTAATTATTGTAAGTATCCATTATTTTTAAAATATTTTTACGTAAGTATATCCAGATAGTTATATACTTTTAAGTATTTGAATATTCTGATTTTTAAAATTATAAATATAGAAAAATTATAAAATTTAAATCTAGTTTGAATATATTTTCCATAGGAAATAAGGGGCTTCCTCTATTTACAAATCAACAGGAGAAAATAAGGAGAAAAATAATGCATAAATCTTTAATATACAATAGTAGATTACACTAGCCCGGGGGAGATATTTTTACGAGGGAGAGACAGACAGTAAATAGTGATATATTTGGTCGTTTGCTTAAATTTAATGGTCTATTTTTAAATAGAGAAGCCATGAGACCAACATCAAATGTATTTATTTATGGAAAAACAGGTACCGGAAAAACAGCAGTTACAAAATATGTAGGAAAAGAACTTCTATTAAAAGGTGAAGAAACCGGTAAAAAGGTAAATTTTATCTATATAAATTGTGAGGTTGTTGATACTCAATACCGTCTTTTACAAAATATTGCAAACCATTTTATAGAAGATTGGTCAGAAAGAATTCCATTCACTGGCTGGCCTACAGATGAGGTTTATTCTAAACTGAAGCAAATGATAGAAAAGGAGGGAGGAGTAACTGTTATAATTCTTGATGAAGTTGATAAACTGAAGGGAGATGAGGCACTTTACAATCTTTCTAGAATAAACTCTGATCTAAAGAATTCTAGAATATCAATCGTTGGTCTTTCAAATGATCTTAAATTCACTGAATTTTTAGACCCACGTGTAAAGTCAAGCCTTGGGGAAGAAAATATGATATTTCCCCCTTATGACGCAAAAGAGTTAGAAGATATATTAAATCAAAGAGTAGAAACAGCACTTAAACCAAATTCTATAGAAGGTGATGTGGTTCCATTATGTTCAGCTCTTGCTGCTCAAGAGCATGGAGATGCAAGAAGAGCTCTTGACCTTTTAAGGATGTCCGCTGAGCTTGCTGAGCGGAGTAAATCCTTGAAAATAACAAAAAAACATGTTCGTCTTGCACAAAACAAAATTGAGATAGACAGAATAATAGAAGTTGTCCGAACCTTACCTACCCAGTCAAAATTAATATTACTTTCAATTCTTCTTCAGGAGAAACAAAATCAGAAATCAGGATCTACTGGTGCTATTACAACTGGAGAGGTATATGAGATATATAAGAATCTAAGTAAAAAAATTAGAACTGATATTCTAACGCAAAGAAGGATTGCTGATTTAATATCTGAACTTGATATGCTTGGGATAATTACTGCCCGTGTTATCTCTAAAGGCAGATATGGTAGAACTAGAGATATAAAAATATCATCTTCTTTGGAAGATATTCTGAATATTTTACATGAGGATGATGTGTTCGAAGAACTATCAAATTATAAAATTCGCGGCCAAACACGTTTAATATAAACTTTATATATAAAATATTTTTTAATAATTCCTAATCTTAAAAAATGCTATATGTTGTGGGGGAATGAGGCGTTTATATGTATAATCATGCCTTGCATGAACTCGCAAATCGTATTTGGTCCCCATCAAACCCCAAACACTTTATTATCGAGGAATCGGTAATGGAAGACCCATCCTTTACCCTTATCTTGGTTCACCAAATTCCCCCAGAATTAACGAATATATTTTTAATACATAAAGTTTTAGAATTTTTCAATTAAATATTACTAAAATAAAAAAATATAAATAAAACTAAATTAACTATATTTATAAAATGAACTTTAAAAAATTTATTAGAAAATTAGATATAACAAAGTTAGCCGGGCTTTGTGGAATAGTAATGCCTTTTATTTTTTTAATTAGTATTCTAATTGCAATGTTGTATTCACCATGGTTTAAATGGACAAACAATGCATTAAGTGATTTAGGAGCTGAAGGTGTTTCTGCTTTTTTCTTTAACAATGGTTTGATATTTTCCGGATTTTTTGCATTAATTTTCTCAGTAGGTCTAATAAGGATTTTATATATGAGACTTGGAGGTTTGGTTCTTTCTATAAGCTCTTTGGCACTCGTTGGTGTTGGAATATTTCCTATTACAATTTTTATCCCGCATTATGTAGCATCGGCTATTTTCTTTATTTCTTTGACAATTGGAATATTAATTATAGGAATTACAATGAAACATTATCAATTTGATAGAAAAATGGGAAATGCAGCAATTTCAATATCTTTAATTTGTTTAATTTCACCTGTAACTCTTTATTTTTTCAAGGGCATTGCAGTACCTGAGATGATAATTTGCTTTTTTGTATTTTTGTGGTATATGTCATATGGTGTAAAAATTGCAATTAAATAAAATATAGGCTACTAGAATTTTGTAAGTATTGATATGGCACCTGCGATAATCGGTTGATGCAATAGATAAATTATTAGAGAATGCTGGCCACACCATTGAAATATCTTTATAGATCTGAATCTAGAAAGATCAGGAAGGCGGAATTTTCTTTCAGAACCAACATATAAGCAATCCCCAATAACAATTCCCAATAGACAAATCCCAAACCAGGGCAGGAGAGGAAAATAATCAACAGTGTAATTCCAAATATCTGTTTGATGAATTCCTAATATAAGATGAAATATTGTTGGATTTTCTAGATTATATACTGATATAACTAAACTAGCAAAAAGAATTAAAAATGCAAAAAGTAGATTGAATTTTCTAAATTTCAGGAAAGGGGCACTTAAAATAACTGATAAACCAATGCAATGTAAAACACCAAAATATATTGGTGTTTCAGGTATAAAAATTAATGTGAGTAAAGTAAGAATCATACCTATACCAAATATTTTTGAACCTCTTAAAATATGACGTTTATAGTATTTATTTTCATCATTTGATTTCAAATTCTCGATTTTCTTTTTACTTACCACTAGACTGATTCCAACTAATATGAAGAACATAGGTTGAACAGATCTTTGTAGAGCAGAATAAATTCCACCATTAATAGTCATCAATCCAAAGTAATCCAAATCCCAAAGAAGATGACCAAAAATCATAAGAATTATTGCTAGACCTCTAAGCATATCAATTTCTATAAATCTCTGAGATGCAGGAGTATGAAGAGTCTTCTTCTTAAGATATTCTAAGTTCAATAGATCACCTTTGTTTTTTACATCCACCTTAAATATCGTGATATACTGTGTCGTGGTAACTTTTAACAATTATAATATAAAAAGGTAACGTGTAAAAATGTCAAAATTAGAAAATAACTAAAGGATATCAACAGATATAAACAATCAATAAAATTAAAAATATTTTTTCTCGAATAATATTCTAAGTTTTAATTAGAAAAGAAGCTAAGATTCAATCCCCTAAAAAATCATTAAAAAAAGGGTTTTCTCAACTATATTTTTATTTATTTTTCATAAAATACTGCAACCAATATATTAATATACAAAATACCAATCACGTGCTTGGGTTTTTTAACATGGCTCAAAAAGGGTTTAATGCATATAAGATGGCTCAAGAACAATTTGAGAAGGTTGCCGAGCAGCTAGAACTGGATCAAACAACACGAGAATTGTTAAGAGTTCCAATGAGAGAATATCATTTTCTTATACCTGTAAGAATGGATGATGGAAATATTAAGATATTCAAGGGTTTCAGAATTCAACATAATGATGCAAGAGGACCTTGTAAAGGAGGAATCAGATTTCATCCTCAAGAGACAGCCGATACTGTACGAGCCCTTTCAATGTGGATGACATGGAAATGTGCTGTTGTAGATATACCATTAGGCGGAGGAAAAGGCGGGGTAATATGTGATCCACATGACCTCTCAGAAAGAGAACAAGAAAATTTATGTAGAGGTTGGGTTAGACAAATTGCAAAGGACATTGGGCCCGTGCGTGATATACCGGCTCCTGACGTTATGACTAACAGTCAGCATATGCTTTGGATGATGGATGAATATCAAACAATTTTTGGTGGGCAATATCCAGGGGTAATTACAGGAAAGCCTATCGGTCTTGGAGGATCATTAGGACGCCCAGAGGCAACTGGGTATGGATTAATTTATATGCTTAGAGAAGCCTTAAAAGAGATGGACTTCGATATTACAAAAGCAACTGCTTCTATTGAAGGCTTTGGAAATGTCGCCCGTTATGCAGCAGAATTGTTTATAGAATATGGTGGAACTGTTGTTTCTGTGTCATGTTGGGATCAAAAAGATGGCTGTGCATATAGTTATTATAAAGAAAACGGAATTGATTTTAAGGAATTAATAAAAATTACAGACCGATTTGGTACAATTGATAAGGCAAAAGCTGAAAATCTCGGTTATAAATGCCACCCAGGAAAGGACTGGCTTAAGAATGAAGTCGATATACTTATGCCTAATGCTTTGGAAAATTCGATAACAAAAGAAAATGTTAAAGATATAAAATCAAGTGTTAAATTAATTATATGTGGGGCTAATGGCCCTATAACTCCTGAAGCAGATGATTTGCTTGAAAAGAGAAATATTGTTGTGATACCCGATTTTTTAGCAAATGCAGGTGGCGTTGTTTGTAGTTATTTTGAACAAGTTCAAAACAACCAAAACTATTATTGGAGCAAAGAGGAGGTCCTTGGTAAACTTGATGATAAGATGACTGATGCTTTTCATAAAGTGTGGGAGCTTGCAAAAATGAAAAAAATAAGACTAAGAGATGCAGCATATATTATAGCTATTTCAAGAGTTGTTGAGGCATGTAAATTAAGGGGTTGGGTATAATATTAAAAATGGATTATGAATATTAATGAAAAAGAAAATAAAATAAAATCAATTATCGAAGAAATAACAGGTAAAAAATTAAAAAATAAAGATTATTATAAGGATATTAATAAAAATTATAGCGCAGATAGACTTATAATAAAAGATATTAAAGGTAAAAAAATAGGAGAGGTGCAAAGCCTAAAAGATTTTGAAAATGTTATATTGTCAATCAATAAAGATATTATTTTAAGATATGCAAAAAGAAAAGAATTTTCAAAATGGTTAAAATCAGTTGGAGAAATTGATCTTGCTGATAAATATGTGGCAATAGAACAAGAATTTGATGATGGCGAAAAATTAAGAAAAAAAATGATAGATGTAATAGAAGAATTTAGATATTCTATAGATAAAAATTTCGTTGAAAGTTATCAAAGAACAGATAAAGCACATCATATAAAATTAACTCATATAGGAACAGGTTCTTTCGGTGGAAAGGCAAGAGGTATAGCTTTTCTGGGAAAAATACTATCAAATTATCTTACTGAGGATATGTTTCCTAAATTAAAGATTACGATTCCGAGAAGTATTGTTTTATCAACTGATGTTTTTGATGCATTTATTGAACATAATGAAATCTCAAAATTAGAAATTTCTAATTTGTCAGATGAAAGAATTGCTTCGAAATTTATTGCTGCTAGTTTACCTCCAACAATTATTGGTGACCTTCGTTCATTTGTTAGAAATAGTAGGAGGCCATTAATCGTAAGATCCTCAAGCCTTCTTGAAGATTCACTTTTACAACCATTTGCGGGTATTTATGCGTCAATGTTGCTTCCAAACGAGTCCTGGGAAACAGAGCTCAGATTCAAAGAAGTTTGTAATGCTATAAAATATGTTTATGCCTCAACTTTTTTCGAAAAAGCAAGGACATATATTAAATCTACGCCAAAGCAGGTCAGTGATGAAAAAATGGCGGTATTACTTCAGGAAGTTGTTGGTAACAAACATGAAGATTATTTTTATCCGGCAATCTCAGGAGTAGCAAAATCTTATAATTACTACCCCTCAGGACCATGTAAGCCAGAGGAGGGGATAGTTTATCTTGCTCTTGGATTAGGAAAGGCCATAGTCGATGGTGGGAGCAGTTATTGTTTCTGTCCTGAAAAACCAAAAGCTCCGCTATTTGGTACACCTAAAGATTTCATAAAATATTCACAAAAAAGTTACTATGCTTTGAAGCTTAAATCTGTTTATACTATTTTTACACAAAATGAAGAAACAACTTTAGAAAAACTAGATATTGATATTGCGAAAAAACATGGTGTTTTAGATAAGATTGCATCTACGTATATACATAGTGATGATAGGCTTTATCCTGGTTTATACGATGAGGGCGCTATTGTTATAGATTTTGCACCTATCATTAATTATAACGAAATACCTCTAGCAAAGGTATTAAAACTGCTTCTAAAAGTTGGTGAGCTTGCTCTTGGTTATCCTATAGAAATTGAATTTGCTGTTAATTTTAGCAAAGATGAATCAGAGTCTGTAGAGTTAACAATATTGCAAATAAGAAGTATGATTCCATCTGATAAATACTATGATGTAGACCTTGATAAAATAGATATTGATAAAGTAATTTGTTATAGCGAGAATGCATTAGGAAATGGTATAATCAGTGGTATAAAGGACATAGTCTATATTAAATCTGAATCTTTTCATATGTCAAATTCAAATAGGGCAGTTAGTCAAATAAGAAAGATGAATACTAAATTAATGGATAATGGTAAACCGTATATTATTATTGGTCCTGGGCGATGGGGTTCAGCAGATTCTTGGCTTGGTATCCCTATTATTTGGAGTGATATAGCTGGTGTAAAGGTGATTGTAGAAACACCCTATGGGGAAAGACCAATTGATCCTTCACAGGGTTCCCATTTTTTCCATGATATGATATCTTCAAAAGTAGGTTATATAATAACAAAAAGAGATAAGGGAAATATAGATTGGAAATGGCTTGATTCCCTTGAAATAATAGAAGAAACAGAGGATTTAAAACATGTTAAAACACCTTCAGAGCTAGAAGTGATAATTGACGGAAAACACGGTAAAGCAGTCATAAAGGAAAAAGAAAATTGATACTTAAATAAAAAATAAATGGAAGATTGATTATGAATAAAAATAATAAGCAAAAAAAGAACACGAACCGCTCAACTCATGAACAAATGGATAAACTTAAGGAGAGAGTAAAAGAACTCGACTGTCTATATGGATTAACTGAAATTGTAAAAAATAAAAATCTTTCACAAGATGAGGTGCTAAATAAAATTATTAAATTAATTCCACCTGCATGGCAGTATCCTAGTATTACCTGTAGTAGAATAACAGTAGAAGGTAAGGAATATAAAACTAAAAATTTTAAGGAAACTAAGTGGAGTCAAGTAAGTAATATTATTGTTGATGATAAAAAAATTGGGACTTTAGAAGTATATTACTTGGAAGAAAAACCACAAGTTGACGAAGGACCATTTCTAATCGAAGAAAGAAGATTGATTGATGCTATTTCTGATCTGTTAGGCAAATATATTGAAGAAAACAGAATAAAAGAAGCACTTACAGAGTCTAAAAGTTCAGAAAAAAAACAGGATTGGGAGGTCATAATAGGTCTACTGATAAAAACAGACCCAAGGACATTACTAAGAATGACAAGAAAAATGACCTACTACCTATATAGATATGAAAACGAGAAGATAACATCTTTATTAGCAAGGGTTTGTCCAGTTGATAAGGGGTCTTCAAGTGAATGGTGTGGAATTAACATGCCAAATCCTAGGCAGGATCTCGATTCATTGAAAAGAATTCAAAAACAAATATTTGAAATTGCAAAAGAGACCTTTCCACCAGAAAGTATTTCAAAACTATTTCAAAACTGGATGACACAGGACAGAGCCCGACCATTGCTTTTATCATCTCAGAAAGAAGGAATCTCTTTAATTGAAATAACAGATGAACTAAATAGATTCTTTGGCCAAGAAGCTGAAGAAACAACCTTGGCTCCTGAAGATAATATAAGCATAAAAACTGCACTGATTAGGCGATTTTTCACTAATAGACCAGAATATGTAAATGTTGCAAAAACATATATTAAAACAAAAGATTTTGTTTCATTATTAGCTAATACTGTAGGACCTAGTTATGGCTCAGGTAAATTTGGAGGTAAGACCTCAGGGATTTTTTTAGCAGAAAAAATATTAAAAGAAAGTATGGAAAAAAATGAAATTATTAGGGATATTTCATTTCCTAAAAGTTGGTATGTCACATCAGATACCATGTTTAATTTCATCCATTACAATGATTTAGATGAAACATTTCAAACCAAGTATCTGCATCCTGATCAGATACGCCAAGAACAACCGTTCTTAGAACAAGTATTTAAAAATGCAATATTTCCTCATGAAATAGTTGAAGGATTCAGGCGAATAATTAGAGATTTACAGGGCAAACCAATAATTATAAGATCATCAAGTTTACTTGAAGATAGTTATGGTGCTGCTTTCTCAGGAAAATACAAAAGCCTCTTTATTTCAAATACAGGTAGCGAGGAAGAAAGACTACATTCCTTAATGGATGCAATAGCTGAGGTTTATTCCTCAACATTTAATCCAGACCCTATAGAGTATAGGCGTGAGCGTGGATTACTTGATTTTAGTGAAGAGATGGGTGTGCTCATCCAAGAGGTTGTAGGAATTAAAGTTGGTCATTATTATATGCCAGTTTTCGGAGGTGTAGCTTTCAGCAGAAATGAGTTCCAATGGTCTCCACGTATACAAAGAGAGGATGGGATGATACGCTTGGTACCAGGTTTAGGTACTAGGGCAGTTGATAGAGTAGGAAATGATTACCCTATTTTGGTTTCACCTAGAAAACCAAAGCTCCAGGTTAATACGCTAATAAGTGAGAGAATTCAATACTCACCAAGATATATGGATGTTATAAATCTAAAATCTGGGGCTATTGAGACAGTTGATGCCATTGAATTTTTTAAAGAACATGCTGATGATTTTCCCTTCCTAAATAAACTAATATCAATACATAAAGAAGGGCGGCTTGTTAATCCTCCAAGTATTTTATTAAACCCAAAAGAATCAGATATGGTAATAACATTTTCTAATCTTTTTGAAAAAAGTGATTTTTTAGAGAAAATGAAACATATTTTGTTTTTACTTGAAGATAAAATTGGAACTCCGGTTGATGTGGAGTTTGCATCAGATGGAAAAAAACTATATGTGCTTCAATGTCGTCCTCAAAGTCAAGCTAGGGGAATGGAAAGAAAACCAATTCCAAAAAATGTTTCACGGGATAAAATATTGTTCTCAGCAAACAAATATATAACCACAGGTCAAGTGGAAAATATTGATTATATTGTATATGTAGTACCAGAGGAATATTTAAATCTAGAGTCAAGGGAAGAAATGCAAAAGATTGCAACCATAATTAATGAGTTGAATAAAAAATTGCCAAAGAGAAAATTTATACTTATGGGTCCTGGTAGATGGGGAAGTAGGGGAGATATACGACTTGGAGTGCCGGTAAAATATGGTGATATTAACAACACCTCACTTTTAGTAGAAATTGCTAAAGAAAAAGGAGAGTATACACCTGAGCTTTCCTTTGGAACACATTTTTTCCAAGATTTAGTGGAATCTGAGATTAAATATCTACCACTATATCCTGGAGAGTCTGAAAACATGTTTAATGAAGACCTACTACTTAATCAGGAAAGCCAACTTCCCAACATTTTAAAAAATTATCAAAAATATAAAAAGGTTGTAAGGGTAATAAAAACATCAAATATCTATTCAGGGGACTCACTTTCAGTTATAATGGATGCAGAGGCCGGTGAAGCATTAGCTTATTTAAAATCACCTGATCACTGGAGCTGGCGTATGAAAAAGGTAGAAGAAATTGCTGAAAAACTTGACTGAACAGCTGGGCCTGCAAGCGATATTGACTTGTTGGTTCATTTCAAGGGAACCGAAGAGCAAAAAGAAAAATTAAATGCCTGGTTTAACAAATTCGGTAAGAAACTGGATCAAGAAAACATAGAAAGAACAGGTCTTAAAACAGGTGGTCTTTTGGATGTTCACATAATAACAGATGAAGACATTAAGAAAAAAGACTCATGGGCAACACATATAACATCACCTTATATGAGTGTAAAAAAGATACCCTTAAAAAAGGAAAAAGATTAGATGTTTAGATTAAAACCCTACTTGCATTTTCTAAATCATCAGTATTAAATTTTATTATAGAAAGTTCTAATCC
>SMTZ1_10009513_pt1 | contig 14718 bp, 13 predicted proteins | sample DeeMarSWOR136_30_FD_25667 | JGI IMG/M metagenome (IMG submission 25667) | reverse complement strand
CCGGACACGCTACCCCGGCCCTGATTGAACACGTCAAGGTGGAATATGCCGGTGTGCCCACCCCGCTAAATCAGATTGCGGGTATCTCCGCCCCAGCGGCGAGGCTGCTGGTTATCCAGCCCTGGGACCGGGGCAGTATCCATGATATAGAGAAGGCAATCCTGAAGTCTGATATCGGGCTAACCCCGTCCAGTGACGGCACTGTAATTAGATTAAATATTCCGCCACTTACTGAGGAAAGGCGGCAGGAGCTGACCAAGCTGGTCAAAAACAGAGTTGAAGAGAAAAAAGTAGCCATACGCAATCTCAGGCGTGAAGCCATGGAGGGGCTGAGAAGTCTGGAGAAAAACCGGGAGATATCACAGGATGAACTCAAGCGCTCCCTGGACCAGTTACAGAGGCTTACCGATGGCTACATAACCGATGCCGACCAGATTGGACAGAGCAAAGAGACCGAGCTTCTGGAGGTCTAAAGATACATCCAGGCGGTAGATAATGATGGCTACCCAATCGCCAAAAGAGACTATCCATGCTCCCCAGCATGTGGCAATTATCATGGATGGTAACCGCCGGTGGGCGGAAGTCCGTGGCTTACCCCCACTTGAAGGACACCGCCATGGTCTGGAAAATATGCGCTCGGTAGTCTCCTATCTTGGCGACCGCCAGGTAAAATATGTAACTATCTTTGCCTTTTCCACCGAAAACTGGAGCCGCCCCAGAGACGAAGTTAAAGGCTTGCTCCGTCTCTTGGAAGAAAGAATAGAGAAGGAAACACAGGGGTTTCACCGTAAGGGCGTCAAACTGCGCCACTTGGGCTCTCTCGATAAACTGTCCCCCTCCCTGCGGCGGTCGATAAAAAAAGCAGTGGAGCTGACCAAGGATAATACCGGGCTGACCCTCAGCTTTGCCTTTAACTATGGGGGGCGCAGCGAGATTTTACACGCTGTTCGCCAGCTCATCAGTGAAAAAATACCCCCCCAGGATATAGACGAGGGTCTTTTTGATAATTATCTCTATACCACCGGTCTACCCGATGTTGACCTGCTTATCCGTACCGGTGGTGAGCTGCGCATCAGCAATTTTTTGATCTGGCAAATGGCTTACAGTGAGTATTACTTCACCGAGGTGCTGTGGCCTGACCTTAACGGCAAAGAGGTTGATAAGGCGCTACTGGCCTATAGTCAGAGGCAGAGGCGCTTCGGCAGGTTATAGACCGCATGCTGACGAAAAGGCTTATAACCTCACTCTGGGCACTTCCCCTGGCTATTGTTGCTATCTGGTTTGACCAGCCGCTACCCTGGTTTGCCATACTGGTGGCTATCTGCGGGCTGGTAGCCGCCTATGAATTCTACCAGATGGTGGCGGCGGCCAAGGTGCCCCCGCTGACTTACTTCGGGCTAATCGGGATACTGGTATTTATTTTAAGCCCGCTATTTGAGCTTTCCCGACCGCTGATACTGTCCCTGGTCGTGATACTGTCTCTCATCTTGCTGCTGGCACGCCGGCAAAAAGCGCAGGCCTTTGCCAGCTGGGCATGGACGATAGCCGGTATCCTCTATCTGGGCTGGCTGCTCAGCTATCTGGTGGCGCTGAGGGGACTGGAGGACGGCCGAAGCTGGGTCCTTTTTGCCCTCTTCGTCACCTTTGCTACCGACACCAGTGCCTTCTTTGTCGGTCGAGCACTGGGCAAACACCGCCTGGCACCACAAATTAGCCCGGCTAAAACCTGGGAGGGAGCCATCGCCGGTGTCATCGGCGCCGTCATCATCAGCCAGCTCTTTGTTTTAGCCACCCCCCTCGTTCTTCCCCTCACCTGGTGGCAGGCGATACTTCTTGGCCTGGTGGTTAGCGTCTTTTGTCAGCTGGGAGACCTGGTTGAGTCCCTCTTCAAGCGTAATATGGAAGCCAAAGAGGCTGGCCGGCTGTTCCCGGGACATGGTGGTGCCCTAGACCGCCTGGACAGCATTATCTTCGCGGGTATAGTGGTATACTATTACGTGATATGGGTGATTTAAAACGATTAGCCGTGCTGGGCTCAACCGGCTCCATCGGCCAGCAAACGCTCCAGGTAGTCCGCGCCCTGCCCAATCAGTTTCGTATCGCTGGCTTGGCCGCGGCAGATAACATCGATTTATTCCAGCAGCAAATCACTGAATTCAAGCCCGATTTTATCTATTTCCTGGAGGCAGAGTCCCGCCTGGCCAATGCGGGCAGCCAGTTTCTAGCCCTGGATGATATTGCCGCTCACCCCGAGGTGGACATGGTAGTGGTGGCCACTTCGGGAAAGGCCGGGCTCAGCCCCACCCTGGCGGCGGTAAGAGCCGGTAAAACGATAGCTTTGTCCAACAAAGAATCACTGGTTATGGCCGGGGAGATAATAACCGCCGAAGCCGAGCATAATGGAGCCCGGATTCTGCCGGTTGATAGTGAGCACAGTGCCATATGGCAGTGCCTTCGGGGCGAAAGCCAGAAAGCAGCCCGAATTATGCTGACTGCTTCCGGTGGTCCCTTCCTTTACTGCACACCGGAGCAGCTAAACGGGGTTACTGTGGAGCAGGCACTGGCCCACCCCTCATGGAAGATGGGCCGAAAGGTCACCATTGACTCCGCCACCCTGATGAACAAGGGGCTTGAGGTAATTGAAGCCCACTGGCTGTTTGATACGCCCTATGAGAATATCGATATTCTCATTCATCCGCAGAGCATAATACACTCTATGGTGGAATTCGCCGATGGCTCAATCAAGGCGCAGCTGAGCTACCCGGATATGCAGTTGCCCATTCAGTATGCCCTGACCTACCCGGAGCGGCTGCCCAATCCGGAGCTACCCGGGGTTGACTGGAGCCAGATAAAAAGCCTGACCTTTGCCACCCCTGACTTTGATGCCTTCCCCTGCCTCAAATTAGCCATTGAAGCCGGTGAAAAGGGTGGGACATATCCCACCGTGCTCTGCGCCGCTGATGAGGTTGCCGTTGAACTCTTTCTCTCCCGGCGCCTGAAATTCAGCGGGATTGCCCAGCTTGTCGGGCGAGTGCTGGCCCAGCATAAGCCCATCGCCCACCCCACCCTGGCTGAGATCATCAAGGCGGATGGCTGGGCGAGGCAGAAGCTAAGTCAACTGGCGGAGATTACTTAATGCTAATTGCAGGTATAGTCGGTTTCCTGGCACTATCGGTGATGATACTGGCCCACGAGCTGGGGCACTTTGTCACTGCCAAGGCGCTGGGTGTTAAGGTAGAGGAGTTCGGTCTGGGCTACCCGCCCCGCCTGCTTTCGTTTAAAAAAGGAGAAACGGTCTACTCGCTAAATGCGATACCCTTCGGCGGTTTCAATAAGATGTCCGGGGAAGAAGACCCCACCGTACCCCGGAGCCTGGCCAGCAAAAGCGTCGCTGCCCGGCTGGTTATTCTCAGCGCCGGCTCAGTAGCCATGTTCCTGCTGGCTCTATTACTGTTTTCCAGCCTTTTCATGATTCCCCGTGATGTGGTTAGCGGTCAGCTAGTGGTGCTAGAGGTGAATGAGAATACGCCCGCCGAGCAAGCTGGCGTCAGGCAGGGGGACATTATTCTGGGCATAAACGGCAAGCCGGTGGACAACCCGGTTGACCTGAACTACTCCATCCAACGCAGCCTAGGTGATGAATTTACCCTGCTTGTCCAGCACCGTGATTCAACCGAGGAGGAGCTCCAGGTTATAGCCCAGTGGGTAGAATCGGAAAGCAGATGGCTAATCGGCATTAGAATAGACCTTCTTAATGAGACCACTATTACCCAGAGTTTACCCTTCTGGAAGGCAATACCGATGGGAGCAGTTAGATTCGCCGATACCATTATTCTGTGGGGGGATGGGCTGGTCAGTGCCATTAGCGGCAAAACCTCGGCGCAGTTTCTGGGTCCGGTGGCTCTGGTCCAGCTCACCGCCGAGCTAGCCCAGTTCGGCATTCTACCGGTGCTGGAGATTGCGGCCATAATCAGTCTGGTACTGGGTATATGCAATCTGTTCCCCCTCCCCGCCCTGGACGGTGGCCGGATTGCCTTTGTCCTCTTAGAGTGGGTGCGCCGGGGCAAGCGTGTCTCGCCCAAAACCGAAGGCCTGATACACTTGGTCGGCCTGGCCATGCTAATGGCATTTCTACTGGCCATCACCTATCAGGATATTATCCGGGTCATCAGTGGAGAAAGCCTGTTGCCATGATGTCGCGTCGAATCAGCCAACCGATTCAAATTGGCAGGGTAACGGTGGGGGGTAACGCCCCTATCGTGGTGCAGTCCATGACCAAAACCGATACCCGTGATGTTATGTCAACTATTAACCAGATTAATGAGCTTGCCGAATACGGCTGTGAGCTGGTCCGGGTAGCCGTGCCCGATGCCGAAGCCGCTGGGGCAATCCCAGCGATAAAGAAAAGCACCTCCCTGCCCATAATCGCCGATATTCATTTTGATTACCGCCTTGCTCTGGCGGCGCTGGAGGCTGGTGCTGACGGGCTGCGCCTGAACCCGGGCAATATCGGTGAGCCAGAGAAAGTCAAGGCGGTGGTAAGCGCCGCTAAAGAAAGAGGTATTCCCATCCGCATCGGGGTAAATGCGGGCAGCCTACCCGAAACCACCAAGACCGGGCTTACTGTTACCCAACGAATGACCGAAGCCGCACTGGGGCAGGTAAAGCTGCTGGAAAGCCTTGACTTTGGGCTGATTAAAGTATCGCTCAAGGCTTTTGATGTGCCGACCACCATTGCCGCCTATCAGGATATTGCCCGGAAGATACCCTACCCGCTCCACATCGGTATTACCGAGACCGGTCTGCCCCGAAAGGGTGTTATCCGCAGTGCGGTGGGCATCGGCACCCTGCTCTATCTGGGCATCGGCGATACCATCCGGGTTTCGCTGACGGCACACCCTAAAGAAGAGGTCATCGCCGCCTATGAGATTCTAAAGAGTTTAAATCTGCGCCAGCATGGCCCGGTCCTGGTCAGCTGTCCCTCCTGTGGTCGGGCTGAGGTTGATATTGTAAAATTAGCCCAGGCAGTTGAAGACAGGCTGGTCAAGATAGGTAAACCGATAAAAGTAGCCGTGATGGGCTGTGTGGTCAACGGCCCCGGTGAAGCCAGAGACGCCGATGTCGGCATTGCCTGCGGTAAAGGCAAAGCCGTTTTATTTAAGAAGGGCAAGGAAATCGGGGTGGTGGCGGAGAAAGATTTTCTGAGCGCCCTATGGCGTGAGGTGGAAAATCTGGTAAGCTAGTTGCTAAAAGAGTAGGTAAATTAAAAATGCGGATGTCAAAGCTTTTCGGGAAGACGCAGCGGGAGGTGCCGGCGGAGGCGGACACGGTCAGCCACCAGCTATTAATTAAAGCCGGAATGATACACCAGGAAGCGGCTGGGGTCTATTCTTACCTGCCACTGGCCTGGCGGGTGCTCCGCAAAATAGAGAATATCATCCGGGATGAGATGAACAAAGCCGGCGGGCAGGAACTGAGCATGCCAGTTCTGCAGCCGCTGGAGCTCTGGCAGGAGACCGGGCGAGACCAGGCTTTCGGTAAGGGGCTCTTTATCCTCACCGACCGCCGGGAGCGCAAGTTAGCCCTCGGCCCCACCCACGAGGAGATTATCACCCAGCTGGTGGGGCACAATGTACAGAGCTACCGCGACCTGCCCCTGCTGCTCTATCAGATTCAGACCAAGTTCCGCGATGAGCCCCGCCCCCGCGCCGGCCTGATAAGGGTTCGCGAATTCACCATGAAAGACCTCTACAGCTTTGATGCTGACGAAGCCGGGCTGGACCGGAGCTACCAGCTGATGATTGAGGCATATCAGAGCATCTACGCCCGCTGCGGGCTCCCTGCCCTACTGGTTGAGGCGGATAGCGGTGCCATCGGCGGCAAAGATTCCCACGAGTTTATGGTCATTGCCGAGAGTGGTGAGGACGAGATTATCGGCTGCGATAAATGCCACTACGCCGCCAATGTGGAAAAGGCGCAGAGCACCAAAAGCAAGGTGGGGGGTGGCGACCCACTGCCAACGGAAGAGGTATCCACCCCAGGGATGGGCACTATTGAAGAGGTAGCTGGCTTTCTGAAGGTGCCGGCGTCGCAGACACTGAAGGCGGTATTCTATGCCGCTGACGGCAAGCTGGTCTTCGTGTCCATCCGGGGGGATATTGAGGTAAACGAGGTAAAGCTGAAGAACCTGCTCAAGTGCGTTGAGCTCCGCCTGGCTACGGAGGATGAGGTGATAAAGGCCGGTATCGTGGCCGGCTCAGCCTCACCGATAGGCATCAAAGGCATTAAAATCATTGCCGATGATTCGATAACCACCGGGACGAATTTTGTCGCCGGTGCCAACAAGCCGGATACCCACCTCAGAAATGTCAACTATCCCCGTGACTTCAAGGCCGATATTATCGCCGACATCGCCAAGGCTCATGCCGGTGACAACTGCCCCAATTGCGGGGGTAAGCTATCGTCCCTGCAGGGCATTGAGGTCGGCCATATCTTCAAGCTGGGCACCTTCCTCAGTGAGAAGCTAAACGCCCCCTATATTGACGCCAAAGGCGAAGCCAGGCCCATCATTATGGGTTGCTACGGTATCGGGCTGGGCAGATTGCTGGCAGCCGCCATTGAGCAGAACCACGATGATAAGGGCATTATCTGGCCGACGCCCATTGCCCCCTATCAGGTCTATCTCTGCCCTCTGTACCGGGAGGATTCTAAAGTCGCCGAGGTCGCTGAAAAGCTGTATGCCGAGCTTGAGGCAAAAGAACTTGAGGTGCTCTTTGATGACCGCGAAGAATCCCCAGGGGTAAAGTTCAATGATGCCGACCTGCTGGGCATACCGCTCCGGGTTACCATCAGCCCGCGCACCCTGGAGAAAAACAGCGTTGAGATCAAGCAACGTGCCGAGAAAGAAGCCCAGCTGGTGCCTTTAGCCGAAGTAAAGACAAAGCTCAAGGAGTTGCTTTAAAATCAGGGCTGAGTCACTTCGGCTTTACCAGAAGCACGATAGCGAAGGCTAGCACCAGAGTGCCCAGAATAATCTCAGACAGGGGTGAGGTGCAGACAAAAGAAGCGATAACCAGTGCTCCCAGCACTATCTCAATAATGGCTACGGTTTTAACCTTCATTTTGCCTCCACAACTAGCTGCGCAGGGTAGCCCCCAGCTCTTTGGATAGCCTTTTCAGGAGCTGCTGCTGGACCCGGTTGACCTCTTCGTCGGTCAGGGTATGCCCCGGGGACTGATAGGTAATGCGGTAGGCGAGGGACTTCTGGCCGGCGGGCACCGGCTCCCCGGAATAGACATCAAACACGCTAACCTGCTTTACCAGGGAAAAGCTGTTCACGATGTCCTGAACCTGCCGGTGGGTGACGCCCTCATCAACTACCAGGGCAATATCCCGGACTGTAGCCGGGAATCTGGGTATGGGCTGGAACATCTTATGGGCGGTAGCCAGGGGTAGCAGTACATTTAAATCAACTTCAAATAGCGAGGCGGTCTGCGAGACTTCATAGGTGGCTAAAACCCTGGGGTGCAGCTCGCCGACCACCCCCAACCTCTTATCACCAACCATAATGGCCGCCTGTTTACCCGAGTGCAAGCCTTCATCGCTGCCCGGGGCAAAGCTGGTCTCCAGACCCAGCTGTCCGAGCAAGCCCTCGACTATCCCCTTGGCATCAAAGAAGCCCATTGACGCACTCTCACCCTGCCACGATTTTTCGGTTCTGGGGCCACTTAATACGGCGCACAATGTCTCCGGTTCCTGGGGCAGGTCATCGGGCTGAGACAGATATACCTTGCCCAGCTCAAAGAGGCGGATGCCGCCCTCTTCGTGACGAAGATTATTAGCCAGGGCAGCCAGCAGATTAACCCTCAGGTTGGGACGGAGGTATTCCTGGTCAGCGGTCATCGGATTAGCCATGCGCAGGGGCGTAAATTCAGGGGACTGAGACTCTGTCCTCAGCCGGTTCAGCGACTCTAAAGCGGTCAGGGAATAGCTGATTATCTCCTGAAAGCCGTAGCCGACCAGGCTCTGCCTAATTCTCTCTTTAAGGATGAGAACTGGCGCCGGGTTCTGCCGGGGTATGGGCTGACTGAGCATAGTCATCGGGATTTTATCATAGCCAATAATGCGGGCGGCCTCTTCAATGAGGTCAACCTCCAGACTAATATCGCTGCGCCAGTAAGGCGGGATAGCCTTTATCTTGGCACCCTCTGTTTTACAATCGAAGCCCAGCGAAGCCAGCGTCCCGGTGGCTTGCTTCAGGCTGAACTCAACGCCCAGAAGCTGCTTCATCCTCTCCATAGAGAGCAGGATGGGCTGGCTCTCCTTCTGACCGGGATAGGCATCAACGATGCCCTTGGCGGCTTCGCCGCCGGCCAGCTTGATAATTAACTCGGTAGCCCGCTTAAGCCCCACCGGCGCCAGCTCAGGGCGGATGCCCCGCTCGAAGCGCATACAGGCTTCGCTGGGCAGAGACAGTATCCGGCCGGTATAGTGGATATTGGTCGGGTTAAAATTGGCCGCTTCCAGCAATATGCTGGTCGTCTGCTCGGTAACCTCACTATCGGCGCCACCCATAACCCCGGCCACCGCCACCGCCCCTTCTGGGTCAGCAATAACCAGTATTTCCCTATTGAGAGTCCGTTTCACCCCATCCAGAGTAACTATATTCTCGCCGGCATTAGCCCGGCGGACGATAATCTTCTTGCCCCTGATCTGGTCATAGTCAAAGGCATGCAGGGGCTGGCCGTACTCCAGCATAACGTAGTTGGTGATATCGACGATATTATTTATCGGGCGCATGCCACCGGCCAGCAGACGCTGCTGCAGCCACTGGGGCGACTCGCCCAGTTTTACGCTGGTAATTAGGCTGGCGCAGTAGCGGGGGCATAAATCGGGGGCTTTAATCTCAACCGCTATCTGCCCTTCTATCGGGGTAGCACTCTCTTTATATTCGGCTTCGGGGAGATGCAGGCTCTGCCCGGTCAGGGCGGCAACCTCCCGGGCGATGCCGACTACAGAGAGGCAATCGGGGCGATTGGGGGTTACCTCCAGGTCAAAGACGACCTCGCCCAGATAGTCAGCCAGTGGAGAGCCAAGCGGTGCTTCGGGGGACAGAACCAGAATCTCGGTATGGTTATCCGAGATGCCGAGCTCTTTTTCGGAGCAGACCATGCCGCTGGAGACAATGCCCCGAATCTTGGCTGGCTTAAGCCGAGCCGGCTGACCGGTATGCCCGTCGATTAGCTGAGCCCCCACCCGGGCGAAGGCAACTTTATCCCCGACTCTGATATTGGGTGCCCCGGTAACTACTGTCTCTTTACTGGTGCCAAGGTCCACCGTGACCAGACTGAGGCGGTCGGCATTGGGGTGGGCTTTAATCTCAATTAACTGGCCGACCCAGACATTCTCCCAGCCGGCGCCGATTACCTGCCTGCCCTTGACCTCACTGCCCGCCATGGTCAGCCGATGGGCGATTTCGTCCAGAGGCAGGCCGACCTTAAGAACCTGAGGTCGCTGCCGTAGAATAGCCTGATGTCGCTAATCCCGTAGCGGAGCATGGGCAGGCGCTCGACCCCCATGCCGAAGGCGAAACTGGTGTAGGCCTTGGTGTCAATACCGCCCCGCTCCAGCACCCGGGGGTGGGTCATACCTGCCCCCAGTATTTCAATCCAGCCGGTATCGCCGCACAAGCGGCAACCCTTGCCCCGGCAGACCACGCATTCAATGGCCATCTCAACACCGGGCTCAACAAAGGGGAAATAGTCACAACGAAAACGTACTTTTCTATCCTCACCAAAGAAACGGCGGGCAAACTCGTAAAGTGTCCCCTTGAGGTCAGCCATGGTAATCCCTTTATCCACCGCCAGCCCATCAACTTGGTAGAACATGGGGATATGGGTGGCATCACTGGCCTCATAGCGGTAGACCCGGCCTGGCTCAATTACCCTTATCGGGGGTGACATGGTCTCTATCACGCGGGCACTTACCGAGGTAGTGTGGGTGCGCAGCAGCATCGGCCGCTCCCCTTTATCGGTCTTAAAGTCAACCCAGGAGGTGGACATGGTATCGCGTGCCGGGTGTTCCTGGGGAATATTGAGCGCCTCAAAGTTATAATAGTCCCACTCTACATCCGGGCCCTCGACTACCATAAAGCCCATAGAGACAAAAATGTCACATATTTCTCTAAGTGTCTGAGTGATGGGATGCAGGCGACCAGTAGGTAAAGGGAGTCCGGGAAGGGTAATATCAACCGCTTCTTTTTCCGCCAAGGTGGTCAGGTGCGTCTCGCGGAGGTGTTGCTCTGTCTCCTTGAACCTGGCCTCAAACTCAGCCTTGGCCGCATTAACCGGCGCCCCGATTTCTTTCCTCTGCTCCGGAGGCAGTTCCTTCAGACCACGCAGCAGCCCAGTCAGCTCACCCTTTCTGCCCAGATAGCGAACGCGCCAAGACTCCAGTTCATCAATGCTGGTAATTGACTCAAGTTCTTGTAGTGCCTTTAGCTTTAGTTTTTTAATGTCGGGCAACATCTTCTTATTCTGTTAAGAGGGGTGGATTAGGGAAACCGGACCGGACTGATTTCAGGCCTGAGCTTTCTCTTTCACCATGGTCACCAGATTGGCAAAGGCTTCCGGCTCTCTGACGGCCATATCAGCGAGCATCTTGCGGTTGATTTCAACCCCGGACTTATTCAAGCCGGCGATAAGCTGGCTATAGGTTATTCCCTGGGCTTTAGCGGCAGCATTGACCCGTGAAATCCAGAGCCGTCTCATATCACCCTTACGATCCCGGCGGTGGACATAGGCATAGCTTAGCGACTTGAGCATAGACTCATGGGCGCGGCGAAAAAGGGAATGCTTGGTCAGACGGTGCCCCTTGGTCAGCGCCAGCACCTTCTTGTGTCTTTTATGGGTGGTTACACCCCGTTTTACTCGTGGCAATGTATCCTCCTACTTCACTCCATAGGGTATTAGCCTTTTGATACGAATCCGGTCAGCAGAGCTCACCGGTACGGTTTCGTCAAAAAGGCGCTTGGTGCGCTTTGCCTTCCGGCGGCGCAGGTGGCTTTTGCCACCCTTCATTCGCATAAGTTTACCGCTGCCCGTAATACGGAAGCGGCTCTGGGCTCCTTTATGAGTCTTAATCTTGGGCATTTAGACCTGTTTTACCTCTTCCTCTTCTTTTTCCTTAACCTTCTGAGTGGACATCGGGGAGAAGATTACCGACATCCTCTTGCCCTCTAACATCGGTTGCCTGTCCACGGCAGCTATCTCTTTGATTGATTCAGCCGCTCTCTGTAGCAGTCTCCAGCCAATCTCAGGGTGAGTGATTTCCCGCCCTCGGAACATTACCGTAATCTTGACTCTATCACCCTCACCCAGTAATTTAACGGCTAACCTGGTCTTAGCCTCAAAATCGTGGCTATTAATCGCCGGTCGCATCCGCACTTCCCTTAACAGGGCAATCCGCTGTGAACGGCGCAGCTGGCGCTCCTTCTTGTCCTGCTCGTATTTATACTTTCCGTAGTCAAGAAGGCGGCACACCGGGGGGACTGCGGTCGGGGCTACCTCCACCAGGTCAAGATTCTGCCTTCGGGCTACTTCTCGGGCTTGCTCAAGAGTCATAATACCGAGCTGCTCACCCCTATCCCCGATAAGGCGAATCTCTCTGGCTCTAATTCGCTCGTTAACACGCAGTTTTTTAATTATGTGTTATTTACCCCCTTTAAGTGCGACTGCTTCGTGGTCAAAAACTATATCATATCTAATGAGACTAATCAAATTATACCCTTACTCTCTGGTTCTGTCTCGGATAGCTGCCCCTATGATTTCTTTGAAATGGTCAAAAGGCTGGCTGGTCAGCTGCTCGCTGCCACGCTGGCGAACCGAAACGGTAGCCGCATCCACTTCTTTGTCCCCGACCACCAGCATATAGGGTATCTTGGACATCTCCGCCTGCCGGACTTTGAGGTTTACCCTTTCCGAGCGGGTATCAACCTCGGCCCGTACCCCGGCCTGTTTCAGTTCCGCCTCCAGCCGGCGGGCGTAATCAAGGTGCCGGTCAGCCACCGGAATCACGGCTACCTGAACCGGAGCCAGCCATACCGGGAAGACACCGCCGTAGTGCTCAATGAGGGAAGCCATAAAGCGTTCCATACTGCCCAAAACGGTGCGGTGCACCATGGCTACCAGGTGCTCCTGCCCATCCTCGCCAACATAGGTCACATTAAAGCGCTGCGGGAGGTTGAAATCGACCTGAATGGTCGGCCCCTGCCATGCCCTGCCTTGAGCATCCTCCAGCTTGATATCTATCTTAGGCCCATAGAATACACCCTGACCCGGGTCAATAGCGTAATCAATATTCAAGCGTTTCAGGGCTTGCTTCAGGGTATCAGTGGCCTGCTCCCACATCTGGGCAGCACCGGTATACTTCTCGGGCCGGGTTGAAAGTAATACCTGGTAATTATCAAAGCCAAAAGTATTTATCATGAAGCGGGCCAGGTCCAGAACCCCAACCACTTCATCTTCCAGCTGGTCAAAACCGCAGAAAATGTGGGCATCGTCCTGAGTAAAGCCTCTAACCCGGGAAAGTCCGTGCATCACCCCGGAACGCTCATAGCGATAGACCGTGCCCAGCTCGGCATAGCGCATGGGTAGCTCGCGATAGCTGCGGAGCCTGGTCTTATACATCAGGATATGGCCGAGGCAATTCATCGGTTTGATAACATACTCCTGCCCCTCCACATCCATCGGGCTATACATATTCTCCCGATAGAATTCCCAGTGCCCGCTGGTCTTCCACAAATCCAGCTTGGCAATATGAGGGGTGTAGACAATGTCGTAGCCCCGCTTAATATGCTCGTCCTTCCAGAAGTCCTCAATGAGGCGGCGCACCACGGCTCCCTTGGGGTGCCAGTGAACTAGCCCGGGGCCGGCTTCTTCGTGAATACTGAACAGGTCAAGCTCCCGGCCCAGCTTGCGGTGGTCGCGCTTGGCGGCTTCATCCAGCCTTCTCAGGTGCTCGGCCAGGTCTTGCTCGGTAGCAAAGGCAACGCCGTATATCCGCTGCAGCATGGGGCGCTTCTCACTACCGCGCCAGTAAGCCCCGGCAATGCTGACCAGCTTAAAGGCTTTGATTTCGCCGCTAGCCTCCAGGTGTGGCCCACGACACAGGTCAACAAAATCCCCCTGCCGATACAGGCTGACCCGTTCATCCTCAATCTCATCGATCAGTTCCAGTTTGTAGGGCTGGGCGGCGAACAGCTTTTTAGCCTCTTCTCTGGACACTTCCTCTCTGGTGAAGGGCAAATTGGCGGCCACTATCTCTTTCATTTTGGCTTCAATGACCGGCAAATCTTCCGGGACAAGGGGGCGGGGGAGGTCAAAGTCATAGTAAAAGCCGTCCTCAATGGCCGGCCCGATGCCGAACTTTGCCCCCGGAAAGATTGACTGCACGGCGCCGGCCATAACATGGGACACAGAGTGCCGCATCATTTCTAGCTTCTCTTCAATAGAGGGTTGTTCTTTACCTGTTTTCATCGCCAAAATGCCTTAATCCACTAAATAAAACCTCCCACCCTACTCAGGGCAAGAGGTTCTAACTATCTCCGTTACCGCCATGATATCATAAAATAAGTGTAATCAGCCATTACCGGCCATGTCTATTATATCAGGCACGGGTGAGAAGTGCAATCTGCCAAGGCTCGGTTTGCCAAGCTCATCATCTTGGCGTTATACTAATTCGGGTAATCCCTATGCTTTCCCCGTCACTATCATCTAGGGGAGAATTATGGCTGATTACATAATTGAAGTTGAAAACCTAGTTAAGAAATTCGGTGACCTGGTAGCAGTAAATGATATCAGCTTCAAGGTTGCCCCCGGCGAAATCTTCGGCTTTCTCGGCCCCAACGGCGCCGGCAAGACGACTACTATTAACATCCTGTGCACCCTGCTGAGACCAAACTCGGGGCGAGCTACCATCAACGGTTTTGACGTGGTGCACCAGCAGAGTCAGGTGCGTCAATCAATCGGACTCGTCTTTCAGGACCCCAGCCTGGATGAGCGGCTGAGCGGGTTACAGAACCTGCGCTTCCATGCCCTGGTCTATAATGTGCCCTCCCCGGTTCGAGAGCAGCGCATTAAAGAGATGCTCAGCATGATGCAACTCTGGGACAAACGCCATAGCGAGGTACGTACCTATTCCGGGGGCATGAAGCGCCGCCTGGAACTGGCCCGGGGCCTGCTCCACCGCCCCAAGGTATTGTTTCTTGACGAGCCTACTCTCGGGTTGGACCCGCAGACCCGCAACCGTATATGGGAATATATACTTGACCTGCGCCAGCGCGAGGGGGTTACCATTTTCCTGACCACCCACTATATGGACGAGGCGCAAAAGGCAGACCGGCTGGCAATTATTGACTATGGCCAACTTATTGCCATGGATACCCCAGAGAAGCTGAAAAGGAAGGTGGGAAAAGATATCATCTCCGTGAAAACCGCCGACAATGATAAAGCAGCTGATGAGATAAAGCGGCGCTATCAGACCGAAATTAGACCTGATGGCAATGAACTCACCTTCTCGGTAACTAATGGAGAGGAGTTTCTGCCCAAATTCATCAAGGAATTTGACATTAAGATACAGAGCATCAACCTGCGTCGCCCCAGCCTGGACGACGTCTTCCTCAAGCTAACCGGGCGGGAGATAAGGCAGGAAGAAGTTAGA
>SMTZ1_10019336_pt1 | contig 14720 bp, 12 predicted proteins | sample DeeMarSWOR136_30_FD_25667 | JGI IMG/M metagenome (IMG submission 25667) | reverse complement strand
CCTACAAAACCGCGGAAGAGGCAGGGGCAGACAGAGCAAGAGTCGTTGATACTCTGGGGTGTGCAAGCCCCAATGGAATGGCGTTTCTGGTGAAGGAAATCGGAAGCGTTGTAGACATACCAATCGAGGTTCACTGCCACAACGACCTTGGGTTAGCTTTGGCAAACTCTTTGGCTTCAGTGGAAGCCGGAGCATCCACAGTGTCCACAAGCGTAAACGGTTTAGGAGAAAGAGCCGGAATAACAGTCACCGAGGAAATTATTCCAGCACTACACATCCTGTTCGGGGCAAGTCCCTTCGAGATGACCCAGCTGACTTCCCTCTCAAAACTCGTCGAGGAAATTTCAGGAGTAAAGATGCCTCCTCACAAACCGTTAACCGGAGAAAACGTGACTGCCCACAGTTCAGGGATACACCAGCATGGAGTGCTAATAAACCCGACGACATACGAGTTTTATCCGCCCCGGCTGATGGGACAGAAACGAAAAATTTACATCGACGAGCTGGGCGGTAGACATGGAATCATGTATGTGGCCAGAGAGCTTGGCCTCGAAATCTCTGAGGAAACGGCAAAGAAAGTTCTTGAGAGAGTAAAGGCATCATTTTCCACTGGAGGAAGGCGAAGTTCGTACACGCCCGATGAAATCAAGGAAATAATAACCGAAATCGAAAAGAGTTGAAAAATATGGCATCTACAATAACAGAAAAAATCTTAGCCAACGCTTCCCACCAGAAAGAGGTGGCTCCCGGAGACTATGCGGTCGCTGACGTAAGCTATGTTATGGCTCACGACTCCACAGCACCCTTAGCCATCGAAAGCTTCTACAAAATCACGGACAAAGTCTTCGACAAAGACCGCGTCATAATCGTGTTTGACCATTTCTTTCCTGCACCAACCGTGGCAGGAGCAACAATGCACCAGAAATCAAGAAAATTCGTTATGGACCAGAAACTTTCCGGCTTCCACACAAACGGAGTCTGCCACCAACTTTTATCTGAAAAGTACATCTCCCCCGGAGACGTTCTGGTTGGAGCCGACTCTCACAGCTGCACTGAAGGCGCCTTGGGAGCATTCACCACTGGTTTGGGATCAACCGACATTGGGGGCGCCATGGCTACTGGAAAGTGCTGGTTCCGTGTTCCTGAAAGCCTGAAATTCAATTTAACTGGTTCAACACGGAAAGGCGTCTACGCTAAGGACGTTATCCTCAGTATTATTGGGGATGTTGGAGCCGCCGGAGCCCTCTATAAAGCCTGCGAGTTCACTGGAGACTACGTGAAGAACGCTACTGTTGCTTCTCGGTTGACCTTGTGTAACATGGCTATTGAGATGGGCGGCAAGAACGGCGTAATTGAGGCAGACCAAAAAACGCTTGATTTTCTGGACGGGCGAACTGGAAAGATATTCAGAAGTGACCCTGACGCAGCATACGAAGACGAATACGAGATAGAAGTTAAGGATATAGAGCCGCAGGTTGCTCTTCCCCCAGTAGTGGACAATGTGGAGACTGTTTCTGCAGTCGAAGGAAAACCCATAGACCAAGCCTTTCTTGGGACATGCACAAACGGGCGACTAGAAGACATCGAAGTTGCCACAAGAATCGTGAAAGGAAAAAAGATTGCCAGAAACGTCAGATTCATCGTGTCTCCCGCCTCTGAGGACATCTATTTTGCAGCCTTCGAGAATGGTTACCTGAGGGACCTAGTTGAGGCGGGGGCAACAATATGCAATCCCAGCTGTGGCGCCTGTGTGGGTAGGCATGAGGGAGTGCTGTGTGAGGGGGAGGTTTGTATTTCCAGCATGAACCGGAACTTCAGTGGAAGAATGGGGTCGCCAGAAGCGGAAATTATTTTAGCTTCTCCGGCAACAGTTGCGGCGTCTGCGTTAGCTGGAAAGATTGTTGATCCGAGGGATTACCTGTGAGAGCCTGGAAGTTTGGAGACGACATAAACACGGACGTTATCACGCCCGGAAGATACACTGTGACAACTGACAGGAAACGGTTAGGCGAGATAGCATTCATAGAGTACCGACCAGAGTTCGCCAAGGAAGTCCAAGAGGGAGACGTGATTGTTGCAGGAAACAATTTTTCTCCGGTGGCGATAAAGGCTGCTGGAATCAGTGCTGTAATCGCTAAATCGTTTGCCCGCATATTCTTCAGGAACTCCATAAACATTGGGCTTCCCCTCTTTGTATCCGAGGACGCTGACCGAATCGATGACGGAGACGAGGTTGAAATAGACTTTAAGACCGGAGAGATACGCGACAAAACCAAAGGCATAGTTCTTAAGGTGAAGCCGCTGCCAAAGTTTATGGAGAAGATTGTTGAGAAGGGCGGCTTAGTTAATTTTCTCCGAAGCGACGGATATGACAACGTATAAAATTGCTGTTATTCCCGGTCCTGGGATCGGCGGCGAGGTTGTTCCTGAGGCTGTCAGGGTACTGGAGAGCACAGACTTAACTTTTGATTGTCACTACTTTGAGGTTGGCTACGAGGTTTTCCAGAAAACGGGCACCCCAGTGCCAGATGATGTTCTAGCGGGAATAAGGAAGACTCAGGCATGCTTGTTCGGGGCTACCACCACTCCTGTTGGCGTACCCGGATACAGAAGCGCGATTATAACTTTGAGGCGTGCCTTGGGGCTATATGCTAATGTACGTCCCGCAAAGAGCCTTGCCATCCAGAAAAGCATGAAGGATGTTGACTTGGTGATTGTGCGGGAGAACACTGAAGGCTTGTACAGCGGAATGGAGTTTGAGCTTGCGGATTCGGCGTATTCTATCAGGGTGGTTACAAGAAAGGCTACGGAGCGGATTTCACGGTTTGCCTTTGATTTGGCGATGAAGCGGCGCAAGAAGGTGACTGTGGTCACCAAGGCGAATGTGCTGCGCATGTCGGATGGTCTCTTTCTTGAGGTTGCACGGAAGGTTGCGGAGGATTATCCTGAGGTGGAAGTGGAAGAGGCTTTTGTTGACGTTACAGCAATGAGGCTCATCCTTAAGCCCCAAATCTTCGACGTAATCGTAACTTCCAACCTTTTCGGGGACATTCTGTCTGACGAGACAGCGGGTTTGGTTGGAGGACTTGGGTTAGCTCCCAGCGCCAACATAGGAGCAGATTACGGTCTGTTTGAGCCTGTTCACGGTTCTGCTCCCCGGCTTGCAGGAAAGGATATAGCGAATCCCATGGCGGCTATAATGGCTTCCAAGATGATGCTGGATTATCTCGGCGAAACTGGGTGGGCTGAGCGAATCGAAAACGCTGTTGTAGCTGTTCTGGAAGAAGGAAAAGTTTTGACTCCCGACCTCGGAGGCTCTTCGTCAACCAAGCAGGTTACAGACGCAATAATAGCTGCACTATAATGCTGATGCATGTCTAGGTTGATAGTCTGCGTAGTCTGTTACAGATTCTAGTGAAAACTGGGCTGGATACTCGTTTCCTAACAACAAGGGTGAATGCTGCGGCAGTCAAAAACAGCGGCAGACCGATCCATAACGGAAACTCTGGCAGTATCTCGTATTGATTTGGATCTCCGGGTTGCTCCTCGGTTGTGACTGTGTTTCCCGCTTTGTCTTCCGCTATGATCGTGTATGTTACGTTTGCGCCGTGTGGAAACGCTGGAATAATGCCAACCCAAACGTTTCCTTCCAGTTTCGTCATTTCAACGGTTACCCATGTTCCGTTGCCGTAACTGTATTTCAGGGCTACCCGCTCTACTTCACCTGCGGCATCAGTTACTGTGGCTGTGACTATAACTCCCTCCTCTAAAGTTCCGCTAATGCTGACTGGCGCCTGAGAGACATCCGTTATGGTTGGGGGTGCAGTGTCAACAGTGATTTGGCATGAAGGAGAGGAATCTACTATGTCAGGGCTCATAAGTGGATAATTGTCTCGATTGTTCTCGTCAATAATGTATGGCACATCACCTATTCCATCGCCGTTGTAGTCTACGCCTTTGTAGTCGCTCCAGTAGTTTCCTCCAGAATTATAACCCCCATCCCAAATTGTAGTCGCTCCAGTAGTTTCCTCCAGAATTATAACCCCCATCCCAAATATTTCCGCTTGCAACATCAATTCTTATCTGTTTCCCATTTTGAATGAAATCGTTGTGATAAAATTCATTACCGTACACGCTCTGACAATAGACTCCAAGGTCATTGTTTCTGACAGTGTTTCCAACTATGAGAGTCTCCTTCAAACCTGTTCCCCAAAGATAGAGTCCACAATCGTTATTCAAGACTAGATTATTTGTCACGGTAATGTTCTTTGTAGTCATATCTCTGCCGTCCAGAAAAACCCCATTTCCGTTATGCGACAAAGTATTTTCAGACAAAATGCAGTTAACGGATTTGCCAATGTATATGCCACCCTCACCATTTGCGGAACAATTATTCATGGTAATTATGTTATCATTAGTTGTTGTCGTCCCATAGCTGTAAGACCAAAACTCGATACCGTAACGCCGATTTTCAAAACAGGTATTATTTTTTATCAAATTGTTGCTGCTCGTCAGAGGTGACCTTGACCAAAGTCTAATCCCATCCGAGTTATTCATGCATGTGTTGTTTTCTATCTTGTTATAGTTTGAGTTAGTTAGAGAAATTCCATTTCGCCTATTATCGTAAACGTTGTTACCAACAATAACACAGTCCCTTACACTACTTAATTCTATGCCGCCGCCAAATGGCTCGCCCGAATACCCACAGTTGGTCACATTAAAACCTTGTAGAGTTACGCCATCAGCGGTTATCATAACCGTACTTCGTGATTCGTTGCTATCAATTACTGGATTACCAATTCCAATCAGGTTCAACCTTTTATGCACATTAACATCTTCGTAGTATGTTCCGGCTTTGACAAGAATTGTGTCTCCATCATCTGCGTGGTTTATTGCTTCCTGTATAGTGGGGTAATCGTCTGGAACTGTGATGTGTATCGTTATATGTGTCTGTTCTCGAGACCCTAGCGTGACTGTAAAAGTTGCAGTTGCTTCGTTTCCCATTTCGTCAACGGCTTTCACTGTGTATGTCCCGTCGGTTTGGTCCATGACGCTGATTATGGCTGTGAAGTTTCCGTAGCCGTCAGCAATTAGCGGACTTGGCACTGTAGTTATCGGAGTATCATCCCATGTGGCGGATATTTTTGAGTTAGGTGCAAATCCGGAGCCCACTAGGGTGGTTGTTTCTGCTCCTTTGTTTGGAACCAATTCCAGTCTGGGATTTACCTCGGAAGTCTCGAAGACTTTAACGTCATCAAAATATGCTGTGACGCTATTGTAGCATTGACTGACCGAAAACGCCTCAATTTCATAGGAAGGATGATCAGTTATGCTGCCTGATGTGGTTGTTACTGCCAAGTTTTCGCCCTTCAATTCTCCGTCAACCCAAACCGAGTACGCCTCTTTGTCTCTGTTCATGATCACCTTGATTTTGTACCATCTGTCAGCAACGTAAGATTGCAGAACCTGACCGCCCGAAGTGATTACTCCACTATCCTGAAAAGTGACTGGCGCATATTCACGGGAGATAGAACTGCTCACTTTTGTGGTAAATGCTACTCTTGCATCATCTCTGGGCTGCCCATTGGTTTCTTCAACTCTAACCGCTACTTCAAAACCTATCATAGATGAGTTTGATGTGAACCTTCTAGCTGCAAAACCAGCCCAATAATCCACGCCAAGAAGCTTCAACGACTTGGTTGAAGAAACAGAAACGTTATCCACAATAACCTGATGTTCGGTTCCTGCCCCATTATACCATAATTCCCACCCGCCACTAGATGGGAATGTTCCAACATTGTAGTTTTCAAAGTTTTCTTCGAAAAAAACTTGATCTGCTCCCTTGACCTCAGGTATCCATGTAACACTGAGAGTGGGTATTGGTAACAAGCATAGAATAAGCAAAAGCGTGAGTCTTGAGTAGACTCTTTTCATGTTACTCCCTTTAACAATATGTTATCGTGTCCGGATGGCGTAAAAGGGTTTTTGTCAAGGTTTCTTGACTAGCTGTTGATTTGTTTAGTCAATTTTCTTTGACTAGAAGGATATGCAAGAATTTTACGTTTGTGGCTCTCGTTTGCATTGAAACGTATGTAACTGTAAAGTGGTCTTTATCTCGGCGAAACTGGAACCTCAGTGTCTTCCTTTGTGTCTCGAGTTTCGTTCTTGTCTGTTTCGTTTCTGTCTCCAGTCTCTTTTTCTCTGGGTTTCTATGCGTTGCCTCGAGAATTCGTAGTGTTTAGAGCCTGTCCTTCTATGCTCGTCTAATGTTCTGTAGAAGCTTGAGTAGTCTATCTGTTTTTTAGATAGGGCTTTCATGATGTTGTTTAATTCAGTTCTGGTGTGTGCTGAATTTATTTTGTCCCATGTCTCAGAATAAGCCAGATACGCCGCGTGGAATTTGAAGTCAGATGGTTTGTCAATCAAAAGTTTTGTTACTTCTTCGGTTTGGGTCTCTTCGGTTGAGGTCTTCCTTTCTACAGTCATTAATCTCTATAACCTGTAACTGGATGGAGATACTACACACACCAATACTATAAATGTTTTACCTAAACATGACCCTGAAACCGCATCTTCTGCGGCGGCGAGACTAGATTCCCTTTTCTCCACCGCAGAAACGCTTTATGTACTCCACTGTTACTTGATAGGCGCTCTCCAAGTCCAGTTTTGGTATGCCTGGAACTCCGCAAACCACTACTGTAATGTTCTCTGTTTTCTCAGTTACCTTCGTGCTGTCAGCGTCCCGATAAGGGTAGATAGCCACCAGCTTCTCTTCGTCGGAGACAACTATTTCTCCCCCTTTCAGAATCAACGGTTTCTCCATCCCAATTCCATAGAACTGCTCGCCCTCCTCTGCAAACCTCATCAGAAGGTCGCCCTCCAGCTGATCTGCGTCAAAGGTTGCTAAGGCGATTCTGCTCTTGATGGAGGCTAGATTGTAGACGTCAACAAGCGTGTTTATGCATGGAAGAGTTTTTCCTGCCAGAATTCGCCGGATCAATGCTTCTGCAGCTGGACGGATTTTTGTTGGGTCTATTTTTATGCTCCAGAAGAAGTCTCTGTAAGCCCTGAAGGTGGGATGATCCTTTACCGAGTCAAGGCTGTAATCGTCTCTAACCTGCCTCATCGCTTCCACCTTGAACTTTTCCAGTTCACCGTCTCTCTTCCGAACATGTACCCCTTCGATGTGGAAGGTAAGAACGTTCAGGTCTGGAAAACGGGTTTTGAGTTTGGAGTCGATTTTCAGGCTCATGACTGCGTCGTCCCCATAACTGAAGTGTTTTATGCTTCTGTTCTGTCGGAGGAGTTTTTAAAATCTTGGGGTTAATCTGCGAAATTCAATTCTTCAAAGTTTTCCGATGTTCCTCCCCGTGTTGCCAGCATCACTATGAGGAGAATAACCAAAAAGACGATCAGAGTGACGCCGACCATCACGTACTCCGCGGGTACAACTACAAGCCTGAATGTGCTGCTGTCTGCGCCACTGTACTCATCGTCTCCCGACCAGTTGGCTCTGACGGAATGTACGCCGCCGGGTGGCGAATACCATGTGTAACAGTATTGTCCATTGCCGTCGGTTACCACCGTTGCCAGCATAGTTAAAGGAGAACCCAAAGAGCTGACGTATAACGTAACGTTTTCTCCTGCCAAGGAAGGCGAAAGTGTCCCCCTTATCTCCACATTGTTTTGGAAAAGAGCGAAATTCGTGGAAAGTGACATGTAAATTGAGGCGGAATCTGGGATACTGTAGCTGGACGAAACCTGCCCCGGAGCTGACCTTTCATAATTCTCTAGGGGTATTATTTGTGCTGATGCCCGTTGGAGACTTTCATGGCACTCGCCGACGCGCCATCCCGTTTCCCAATTGCCCCCAGTAGCCTCGGCTACGTAGTATTTTTTCCCTTCATATTCGTAAAAGCAAACCTGAGTGCGTGCATCCTCTGGGCCTTCTGGCAGGTGAACCCCCGCCATCATGTGGTCATAATCTTTGAGGAGAAGCAGGACCACGTCGAGCCCGCCCGCATTCATTATGGAGGCTGCTATTAGAGATAAAAGGTCACAGTCGCTCACTCTCTACGTATGGAATCTGATGCACTATCATGAGGACACCATTGGCGAAGTCCTCTCTGTTGCTGTAGATGCTCCACAGATCGTCTGCGACTGGCTTCAGAGCGTGCGGAGTCACGAATTTGGAGAAATCGTAATTGTAGAGTTTGTGGTCTTTGCTTCTATAATACTCGTAGAGAGTGTCGGTTACTGAGACCGTTAAGCGGTAGGTTGTGTCGCCGTCTGGTCTGTCTATAAGTTCGTAGCTGTATTTGTGGGCGTCGGCTAGGCAGCTGCTGGGTAGAAGAATCAGTATTAGCGTGCAGAGAGAGGCGATGAGTATCTTCTGCTGTCTAGATGGTGAAGGCATACGCTTAACCGTTCTTCTTTGTAATGGTTATCTGTAAACAAAGTATTAAATATTATGTCATACGAAACCTGATATTTCGGTGGTCAAAATTGGTTCACTCTCTAAAATCGTGTACCACTTCTCCTCGCATCCATGTTTATCATTCGTTTATTGTTAAGAACAATGTCGCGATTCAAGCTCTCTGATTACCTAAACGCGCCACGTGTTTCTAAAGTATTGAACTACAAATGGTGCTCGAAAAAACGTGGAAAGAATTCGGTGCATACACAAAAGTGACGTTTCAATTCTCGGATGATGGTAGAAACATGCTCAGAGAACAGTATTTAAGCCACCCCGTGAATAATTCATTCTACAAAATGACTAACCACAAATACAGGTTTAGTTGTGAAAAACATTTAATAAATAGAACTATATAGAAGCACCGCTAGGATGAAGTAAATGAATCTAAACGATTTACTGTCTGACTTCTTGAATCCACCCAACGCATACCAATCACTCACAGTCGAGCGCGTATTGTTAGCCCTAATTGTCACATTCGCAATGACCCTCTTCATCTTCTACATGTACCGCAAATGCTTCAAAGGAGTAATATACACCCGAAACTTCAACGTCGGACTGGTGCTAACCGGACTTGTGGTAACGCTCGTCACCCTACCAATCAGCTCCAACATCGCCCTCTCCCTGGGGATGGTAGGCGCCCTAAGCATAGTGCGCTTCCGAACAGCCATCAAAGACCCCGCCGATATCGTGTTCACGTTCTGGGCCATCGCAGTGGGAATCATCAGCGGCGCAGGCTTATACATGATAGCCATAGTGGGTTCTCCAGTAATCGGGTTGTTTTTGTTCGTGCTGAGCCGAGCAAACCTGCGTAGCAACGACCCATACCTTCTGGTGCTCCACTATTCAACCGACGCTGAAGCTGCCGTCCAAAAAGCGCTTCCAGACAACAAACTCAGATCTCGAACCGTAACCTCTGCTGGGGTGGAGTTGATGCTTGAAGTTCGGATGAAAGCAAAAGATGCATCAAAAGTTGATGACCTGCTGAAGATTAAAGGTGTAAGGGACGCAGCGCTCGTCAGCTATAATGCTGATGTTGCATAACTGCTGCAGTTCCTTCAGTTGAGTGTGGACGGTAGGTTAGATGGTGAATAAACTGGATAGTAATGGTCGGCGTCTGAGGAAGTCGAAACTAGCGTTAGCTGTTCTGTTTTCTGCGCTTTTGTTGGCTGGTATGGTGTTTGACGTTGTTCAAACCAGTGCTGCGGATGCAAGTTCTTGGACTGGTGAGGACAATGTAATCAATGAGGCAAGTGTTTTTTTTGATGACAGCTACATCCATGAGATACGCCTGTATTTCGATGACCCTAACTGGTATGACACTCTATATGCTGGACATGATAGTAATCGCACCACATCGGATCCCTATTTTCCAGCTCGTTTTGTTTCTCACGGTATTGAAATAGACCCTGTTGGGGTACGATTTAAGGGCCTATCCACGTTTGGTTTTGCAGGCGGCTTTTTTGGCGGTGGAGGTTTTTTTGGCGGAGGCGGGGTGGTTGAAGATGAGGATATCAAGAAGCCTTTCCGGATTGACTTTAACATGTATGACGAGGGAGATGGTGAGGAGACAACCTTTTTTGGTCTCAAAAAACTGAATCTAAACAACGGTGCGCTTGACCCATCTCTGATTCGCGAGAAGCTTTTCATGGACTTTGCCAGCAATTATGTGCCTGCGCCCCGTTCAGTCTTCACGCGTTTATACGTTAACGATGAATACTATGGCCTTTACTTGGCGATGGAACACATTGACAATACTTATGTTGAAAGCCGTTTTGGAGATGATGAGAATGGCAACCTCTACAAGGTTGAGCAACAAGGCACTCTCGCATTTCTTGGTTCAGACCCCCAATCATACAACATATTATACGAGCTCAAAAACAATGAAGAGATAAATGATAGGTCAGACCTGATCTGGCTAACAAATGTCCTGACAAACACTCCAATACCCGAATTGCCCGACAAACTTGAACCCATCTTTGATGTTGAATCAGCAATGTATTCCATAGCGCTTCTCGACCTCTTCGTCAGCGGTGACTCATACATTGGAAACGCACGCAATTATTACCTCTACCATCGAAGCGATACTGGGCAATTCACTCATCTGCTGTGGGATGCCAACTTAGCATTCGGGAATTTCGGGTTCGGCTTTGGTATGGGGACTGATAACGACCCAACAGAATATGGTGTGTTTCCGCCAACAACAATTGGTGGGTTTGGATTCGGTGGAGGCGGATTCTTCTTCGGACCACCCAATGCAGATCAAGAGTTACGTAACACTCTAATGTTGGTAAAGAGGGTTATGGCGGTTGAATCTTACAATAGAACATATCTTCGTGCACTCTCCCAGATGCTTAGAGAAGGCTTTGATGCAGATTCTATAAATGTTAGAATTCAAGAGTTGGCTGACCTTATTCGCGACGAAGTCTACAACGACCCTAACCTTTGGACAAACCCAGGGGATTTCGAGCCTGAACTTGAAAGAATCGTCGATTTTGTGGAAAAACGAGCATCCTACGTTGACACTCAGCTCAGCACGTTTGCGAGAAAAACCGATCTCCAGTTAAACGATTTGATGACCATGAACTATGGCACAATACCCGACAATATGGGTGACTATGACCCATGGGTGGAAATCTACAATCTTGGCCCCAGCTTGGTAAACACTGGAGGGCTATTCTTGACAGATGATTTGGGAGTTCCAAACAAGTGGGAGTTGCCAACCCAGAATCTTGACGATGGAGAGTTCCTGTTGATGTGGCTTGACGGTGAACCCAGCGAAGGAGCCTATCATGCTCCGTTTAGCCTCAACTCAGGCGGCGGCGACCTGTATCTATACTTGAATGTTGGCTCAAGTTATGAGCTCGTCGACAGCATTTCTTATCCTGCGCTTGATGCTGACGTTTCTTTTGGACGTTTTCCTGATGGTGAAGGTTTATGGCATGTGCTCAATGAGGTTGTAACGCCTGCATTGTCCAATCAGTTCGACGCAATTCCAGAAAATCTTTACATTAACGAGTTTATGGCCAACAATGATGCTGCTGTTGCTGGTCCTAACGGCGATTATCCTGATTGGGTTGAACTCTACAACGGCGGCACCGAAGCATTTGACCTAGGTGGAATGTATATGACTGACGACTTAGATAACCCGGATGATTGGCAGTTTCCATCTAACACTGTTATAGAAGCTGGCGGTTATCTGGTCATTTGGGCTGATAACCTTCCCGAAAGAGGCTTGTTGCATGCCAGCTTCAGACTTAACGCCAGCGGTGAAGCTATCGGACTTTATGCCAGCGATGGTGAGACCCTGATTGATTGGATTGTTTTTACTGAGCAGTTTGATGATGTTGCGTATGGTAGACTGCCTGACGGAACTGCAAGCTGGAGCTATCTAACACCGACTCCTGGTTTATCAAACTCCTTGGGTGAACCTGTGACGCCTGGTGACCCTGCCCATGTTGATATTCCAGACGGTTTGGTTATCAACGAGTTTATGGCCAACAACGATGCTGCCGTTGCAGGTCCTTACAACGATTATCCTGATTGGATTGAACTATACAATGGCGGCACCGAGTTGATTGATCTTGGCGGTATGTATCTAACTGGCAATCTTGGGAACCCTGATGCTTGGCCGTTTCCGGAAGGCACTGTTATAGAGGCTGGGGGCTTTCTTGTTGTCTGGGCTGACAACCATCCCGAAAAGGGGCCGTTGCATGCCAGCTTCCGTCTTAGTGCTAGAGGCGAAGCTATTGGTCTCTTTGCTAGTGATGGAGCGACTGAGATTGATTCTATAGTGTTCGAAGCGCAGTTTGATGACGTTGCGTATGGTAGGGTGCCTGACGGAACTGCAAACTGGGTCTATTTGACGCCGACTCCTGGCGCTTCAAATGAGTTGGGCGAAATTGTGAATCCTGGTGACACCACGCACCCTGAAGTTCCAGAACATCTTTACATTAACGAGTTTATGGCCAACAATGATGCTGCTGTTGCGGGTCCTGACGGCAATTATCCTGATTGGGTTGAACTATACAACGGTGGCACCGCGTCAATTGATGTTGGTGGCATGTATTTGACTGACAATCTTGGGAACCCGGATGCTTGGCCGTTTCCCGAAGGCACTGTCATAGACGCTGGGGGCTTTCTTGTTGTCTGGGCTGATAACGATCCCGAAAGGGGGTCGATGCATGCCAGCTTTGGTCTCAATGCCAGCGGTGAAGCTGTCGGTCTTTTCGCAAGCGATGGGGAGACTGAGATCGATTCTGTAGTGTTCAATGCACAACTTAATGACGTTTCTTATGGTAGACTGCCTGACGGAACTGCAAACTGGACCTATCTGACGCCTACTCCCGGCTCGCAAAACAAAGAGGGAGGCTCGAATGGTGGACCTACCGAACCAGTCGATGAAATTCCAGAGGGTTTGGTTATCAACGAGTTTATGGCCGATAACGCGATCACCCTTGCGGGTCCTGACGGCAGTAGTCCTGATTGGATTGAACTCTACAATGGCGGCAACGAGTCGGTTAACCTCAGCGGCATGTATTTAACTGATAACTTGGCGAACCCTACTAAGTGGCGATTTCCAGGCGGCACCGTAATCGAGGCAGGTGGCTTTTTGCTGATCTGGGCTGACAACGCCTCTGATTCAGATGGGCTTCATTGCGGTTTTGGTCTTCGCGCAAATGGAGAGTCAATTGCTCTTTTCGCTTCTGATGGCATAACTTTGATAGATTCGATAACCTACACCAAACAGATTCAAGATGTTTCATATGGTAGACTACCTGATGGATCAGACAATTGGGAGCATCTGTTGTCGGCGACTCCTGGTTGGGGAAATCAGGCGAGGCAGTATGACGCTGCGTCTTCGCTTTCGCTGATTCTGATACTTGTTGGTGTAATTGGACTTGTAACAGTTCTCTTCGTTGCCATATCCAAATACAGCGAAAAGCGCGGGTGATTTTATGATTGATTGTGAGGGGCGACGTCTAAGGCATGAGCTGAAGTATCATCTTACTTTTATACAGTACAGGATTCTTAGACGGAAGTTGGGGGCGGTTCTTAAATTGGATTCCCACGCTGGACCTGATGGTCGTTACCATATTCGGAGCCTATATTTCGATGACTTCAGAAACTCCGCTTTTTTTGATAAGATGGCTGGCGTTCCTACACGCCAAAAGTATCGGATGCGCATCTACAACTGTTCCGATGATTTTATCAAATTTGAGCGAAAGAGCAAATTTAACGAGTACGTATTTAAGGAAACCGCAATGCTCAGCAGGGAAGAAGCTGACCGCATCATAAATGGGGACGTTGCTTTTTTGGCTAACTCTGACAATCAGCTTCTGAGGTGCTTTTATCTGGAGTGCCGCCGCCATCTTTTGCGTCCTGTGGTGTTGGTGGATTATCTCCGTGAGGCATACGTTCATCCTGTTGGCGATGTGAGAGTTACCTTCGATATTGGTGTGCGCACTGCTTTGGGACCCGTTTCTTTCTTTGATCGCAACACCTCTACTGTCACAGTTTGTGAGGAGCCAGGTGTAATTTTGGAGGTCAAGTTTGACAATGTTCTGCCCGATATTGTCCGAGGACTGTTTTCAGACGACATTCGACCGCGGTCCGCACTTGGAAAGTTTGCTGCGTGTAGAGGATCGAAGGGTGTTCTGCTCAACTGTTCTCGCTGAAGGATTCTAGTTTCACCTTAAAACACTATTAGGCTCCTAATAGAGGTTCATTGTTGAAAACAATGTTTTTTCTGTTTTTCCAAGCAAGAATATGATTTGTTGTCCCAGTTCCCGAGCATATTAGGAGCCTAATAACAGAAGATTGTTGAAAAAAAGCTTCTTTCTAATCGCGCTTAGCCCATAATTCTTTCTTCAGCATATCCCTCACCGCTGCCCGAATGGCGGCGCTTCGGCTCGGGTACATTCCTGACCTCACCAATTCGTCAAGCCCCGTCAAATAGGCTTCTGGAAGAAGAACAGTTACAAGCTTCATTCATGTTTCACCTTAACCCTTGGCATATTAATGAACTAATATGCTGCTATAGCCTTAATAGATTTTACCTAAGCAAATCTACAATACTTAAAACAGCGCCTAGAAGAGACTGCAAAAACTATTCAAAACATTTTTTTATTTCATCCAGGGAAAGAATAGCCACATCGTTTTCTTCCAGAATTCTTTCAGCCTTCTCTAAATCGTCGGCTCTTAGAACCAAAGCAAACTTTCCATCTATATGCACAGCGGATGAATA
>SMTZ1_10004063_pt1 | contig 14722 bp, 12 predicted proteins | sample DeeMarSWOR136_30_FD_25667 | JGI IMG/M metagenome (IMG submission 25667) | reverse complement strand
CCGCATGGTGAGGGATGGTATCAGGGGTGTTGACTTCGTGGCGATGAACACTGATGCCCAGGCCCTGGCGGTCACGGAAGCCCCGATGCGTGTCCAGCTTGGTGAGAAGCTGGTAAAAGGATTGGGCGTTGGTGGCGACCCGATACAGGGTCAGAAGGCAGCAGAGGAAAGTCGTGACCAGATTAGAGAGTTCGTCACGGGAGCGGACATGGTCTTCATCACGGCGGGTATGGGTGGCGGTAGTGGTACGGGGGCAGCGCCGGTGGTGGCTGACATGGCAATGCAGGCCGGAGCCCTGACTATCGCTGTGGTGACAAAGCCGTTTGGTTTTGAGGGTACAAATCGGGCACGAGTGGCTAACGAGGGTATCGCCAGACTGCTTGATAAAGTGGTTGATACCCTGATAATCATCCCGAATGACCGCCTGCTAGAACTCTGTGACCCGAAAACCGGGGTCGATGAAGCCTTTAAACTGGCTGATGATGTGCTCAGCCACGGTGTCCAGGCAATTGCTCAGGTAATCACCGTTCCGGGAATGATTAACCTTGACTTTGCTGATGTAAAGGCGGTGATGAAAGACGCTGGGCCTGCCTGGATGTCTATCGGCAAGGGGACCGGCCAGAACAGGGCGATTGATGCTGCCAAGGAGGCCCTGGCCAGCCCGTTGCTTGATGTTTCTGTGGCTGGCTCCAAAGGGGTGCTCTTCAATGTGGTTGGTGGTGATAGCCTGTCCTTGTTTGAGGTGAATGAGGCTGCCGATGTAATCAAGGCCTCGGTAGACCCCGAAGCTAACATTATATTCGGCGTTGTCCATGACCCCGAAATGGAGAAAGAGATAAAGATAACGCTCATTGCCACCGGCTTTACCGCCAAAAACGACATAACCGGTGACAACAAAGAGGACGAAATCACGGAATTCCTAAAAGAGTGGAAGAGCGAAGACCAGCTTGATATTCCCGCTTTTCTACGCCGTCCACTTTATAACCAGCGACGTCTCTCCGTCCCCCCTAAGACCAGCAGCCCGTCGACACGTATGAAGATACGCTAAAGTCGACGGGTTGCTGGGCAGAATATCAGTTCGGGCCGGGAGTGACCTAGCCCCCGGCCCGTTACTGAAAAACCGGAATATAACCGATGAACCGCCTTGATAAACAAGCGGTTCATCCGGCTTGTCTTTATTTCTCCGCATTCCCTTTATCAGGCGTGAAAAATTAGTCATTTTTTGCCACATATTTTACCCTAAAAGTACTTGACACACACCATATATTGTGGTTTAATGACAGTCTGCCCCCATATATGGGTAATCGAAAAGGGTAAGCGCAGTTATTATGGATTGTCCGTATTGTGGCTTTAATGACTCAAGGGTAATTGATTCGCGGGACGTTGATGAAGGCATCCGCCGTCGTCGACAGTGCCTGAGGTGTGAATCGCGTTTCACCACCTATGAGCGTATTCAACCGGTTAATCTGTTTGTAATCAAGAAAGATAAACGTCGTGAGTTGTTTGACCGGCAGAAGGTATTAAACGGGATTCGTAAGGCCTGCGAAAAGAGGCCATTACCAGCTGATACGTTGGACAAAGTGACCGACGATATCGAGGCTGAGATTTATCATCTGGGGAAGGCAGAGGTTGACAGCAGGATGGTTGGCGATATGGTGATGAAACGCCTGAAAGAGCTGGACCACATTGCCTACATCCGTTTTGCCAGCGTGTATCGTGAGTTTGCTGATATCACAGCCTTGAAAGAAGAGGTGGATACCCTGCTCAGCAATAAAGAAATAGAGGGGCCGTCAATTGCCCAGCTACCTCTTCTGCCGGATGCCGAACCGGCACTGGTAACCGGCAGACGCCGGAGGAATCGGAAGTGAGTACATCGGACGAGAAAGGGCGCCAGAAGATAAGCCAGCTGAGCAGTACTCAGATTGCACGGGCTACATTTGCCGCTGCCGAGAGCATGGGTATATCCGACAGGAAGCGGATTGAGCAACTGACACGGCAGGTAATCGAGCGACTGGAGCAAAAGAGGACAGTTATCAGTTCGGGGTATATGGGCCCGGCTCAACCGCTGCCCGGTATGGAAGACCTGATGCCCAAGTATTACCGTCAGCGGAAGCACCTGACCAGTGAGTCCGAAATCCTGGCGCTGGTAAAGGAGTTTCTAGATGCCGGAGAACCGGCGCAGACGGAGGAGGTCAAGTCAACAGTGAAGGTTAGAAAAAACGTAAACGTCGAACGACCGCCGGTTTCTGGCATACAGCTTACAGAAAACGCGCTTCGTGTTTTAGAGAAGAGGTATCTTAGCAAAGACAGAACGGGGCAGGTCATCGAAAAACCCGAGGAACTGTTCCGACGGGTGGCACGGGCTATCGCAGGGGCTGAGGCTAATTATGGCAGCAATGTCGATGTCGAAAAATGGGAAGCCGAGTTTTATCGGATGATGACCAGCCTGGAATTTTTACCCAACTCACCGACACTGATGAACGCTGGTCGCGAGCTGGGGCAGCTGTCCGCCTGCTTCGTGCTGCCGGTAGAGGACTCGATGGAGTCCATCTTTGACGCCGTGAAGAATACTGCCCTTATTCACAAGAGCGGCGGCGGTACTGGTTTTTCCTTCTCCCGGCTCAGGCCGGCAACCGACCGCGTTGGCTCTACCGGCGGTGTCGCCAGTGGTCCGGTGTCCTTTATGAGGGCCTTCGACACAGCTACCGACGTCATCAAGCAGGGAGGAATGCGACGCGGGGCGAACATGGCCATCTTGAGGGTCGACCACCCCGATATAGAGCTGTTTATCAGGGCCAAGGACAACCCCACGGCTTTCACAAATTTCAATCTCTCCGTGGCCGTTACCAATGAGTTCATGGATGCTGTCAAGAGCGGGAGCGATTATGACCTGATAAATCCCCGGACGGGCGAGGTTGCAGGAAAGCGTAATGCCAGGGAGATATTTGACATAATAGTGGCCAATGCCTGGAAGACGGGCGACCCCGGTGTGGTCTTTATTGACCGGATAAACCAGTATAACCCGACGCCGCAGTTGGGAAAGATTGAAAGCACCAATCCCTGTGGCGAGCAGCCGTTGCTGCCTTACGAATCATGTAATCTAGGTTCCATCAACCTGGCGAAGATGATTAAGTTTATTGATGATAAGGCAGAGATTGACTATCCACGGCTGGCTGAGACTGTCAGGATGGCGGTTCGCTTCCTCGATGACGTTATTGATGTAAACCAGTTCCCGATACCGGAGATAGAAAAGATGACCAGGAGCTCCCGGAAGATAGGACTGGGGGTGATGGGATTCGCCGATATGATGATTCAGCTTGGTCTGCCGTACGATTCCGAGGAAGCGTTGCAGGTTGCTTCGGAGGTGATGCGTTTTCTGAGTGAGGAGTCGGACCGGGCTTCAGTCGAGCTGGCAGAAGAGCGTGGGGTATTCCCTGCCTTCGAGGGCAGTATCTATGATGCCCCGGGTGCTCCCAGGGTAAGGAACGCATCACGCACTACCATTGCGCCAACCGGTACCCTGTCGATAATTGCCGGTTGTTCCAGCGGGATTGAGCCACTTTTTGCCCTGAGCTATGTCCGCAATATCCTGGACGGTGCTCACATGGTGGAGGTGAACCCTTACTTTGAGGAGGCGGTTAAAGACGAGGGCTTCTATTCTGAGGAGCTTATGGAGAAATTGGCTACCGGCATACGGCTTCACACTATTGAGGGTATTCCTGATGACGTCAAGCGGCTGTTCGTGACGGCGCACGAGGTAAGCCCGGAGTGGCACGTGCGGATGCAGGCTGCCTTCCAGGACTACACTGATAACGCCGTGTCGAAGACGGTCAACTTCCCTCGCGAGGCCACTAAAGAGGATATCGCCAATGTTTATCTCATGGCCTATGAGAAAGGTCTGAAAGGGATAACCATTTACCGCGATGGCAGCCGTGAGGGGCAGCCGATGAGCACCGGTGCTTCGGAAAAGACAGAGGGCGTAACGATTGCTCCGCGTAAGCGGGTGAAAACGACCACCGGGGTTACAGAACGGGTGAATACAGGCTGTGGTTCGCTGTATGTGACGGTCAATTACGATGACCACGGCATCTGCGAGGTCTTTGCCACCCTCGGTAAATCAGGCGGGTGTGCTTCTGCCCAGCTTGAGGCTATCTGTCGGCTTATTACATTAGCATTCCGATCTGGGGTGGATGGCGGGGCGGTAATCAAGCATCTCCGTGGTATCCGCTGCCCATCTATTGCCTGGGAAGAGGGTAAATCGGTGCTTTCCTGCGCTGATGCCATTGCCGGCGTTCTCGAAAAGCACGTGGAACACGGGAAGGATGATGAGGACAGTGAGACCGAGGCGGTGGTACAGGACTACGGGTTGATACGGAACATTGCCGGACAGTGTCCCGACTGCGGTGGCCTGCTGGCCTATGAAGAGGGCTGCTTTAAATGCCCGGGGTGTGGATATACGAAGTGTTAGCGGGAGTTCCTTACACCTCCTCACCCACCACAAAAGCAATCGCGTAATCTCTTGAGTGAGAAAGACTGATGGCCAGCCCTTTCAACCCCAAATCGCTGGCCTTTTCTTGCGCCCGGCCATAGAGATTGACCAGTGGTTTGCCACTCGGTTCGTGCAGTATCTCAATGTCCTTCCAGCCGATGCCACGCATGCCTGTCCCCAGGGCTTTCACCACCGCCTCCTTACCGGCAAAGCGAACGGCCAGTGATTCTGCCTTCCTGTAAAGCCCAACCTCGGTATCGGTATATACCCGGTACAGGAATCTCTCTCCCCACCTTGCGACGGCTCTCTGGATGCGGTCTATCTCTATGATATCTACACCGATATATTGCATCTTCTACACTTGCCAGCTGTCAGGTCGATTACTATATTTTAGCATGCAGTGAAACCGATTGTTACCAGCGTGCTAATGGCATTCCTGATTTGCGGGGAACAGTTTATTCCTCTTCCTCAAGTAGGTAAGGTGGTACCAGGACAAGGTTCTCGACTACGTTATGCCAGCTATAGTCGATGGTGTATACGTCGTTGGAATCTGCCAGACGGAGATAGTAGGCGCTGCCACCCGGGACTGCATTACCAAGCTCAACTCTAATAATTTCTTCGTCTTCCTTGGTAAGAGTCAACCTTATTTTTGGCGGAATAAGGCCGAAGTTCTCAAGTTGTTCCTCGGTGGCGTCTTCGGCAATTTGTCTCTCCATGTATGGACCGCTGAGGATAAAAGGAACGCCTCCTCCCCACCTATCCGGGTCAACCTGAACGCCAGACTCGTTGTCGAAATACCATTGCCTGTCCTCGTGCTTGACGAACGACTCACTCATTTCCAGTTCGGGTAGTTCTATTGAGATGTGCTTCAACTCATTCATATTGAACTCCCAGAGGCGTTCTCTCGGTTCTACAACCGGCGGGGACTCTTCGTCAGGTCGGGTGACGAAGTAAACGGCTGCCGCAACAGCCAGGACGGCAATCAGTAGCAGAATATTACTCAGTTTCAAGCGCCTGCTCCGCTATAGAAGGTCTTGTTACAAACTACCTTCGTCGCCACCAGACAATTACCCCGGCTACCAGCAGTAATAATGGCAACAGCCCGATGCTGGAGATGGTGATAAATCTGGATTCACCTGCACTGATGAGGAACCGGCGGGCTTGCAGTATCTTGCGGTCGATTGAAATTAGCTCAGTTCCAAAAGTAAGCCATTCTATCGAATTGAGAAAAAGGTCGCTATTATTGCCGTTCAATAAGTGCTTGTTAGTGGCGAAGTCGGAATCACCTATAACCAGCAAGCGGGGACCGTACGGTACGGGGGTGTGTGTCCCTTCGGAGGTGTCGATTCGAACGGCAGTGACGAAATAGCCAAGGTTGAGTGGTCCCTTGATATCGACATCCTCATCAAACTCCGGGTCAACGCTGGAACCGGAGTTCTCGAGCCAGCTTTCCTGGCTTGTTACGGCCAGTGAGACAAGCATTATGTTCTTATCCTCGCCTAACCATACATAGTGTGGTTCTTCCTCAGTTCCCAGGTTGGCGCGCACGTATCCCTCAAGGGGAGTGCTAATACAGGTGGCACCGGGGAAATAAATAGCCGTAAATTCGAAATAGTTACGGAGACTCGGCACAAGGGGGCTGTCTCTGCTTGGTGCGGCAAACGAGTTCCCGCTCTCCCAGATAAATCCCTGTTCTACCTTCAGTCCCCAGGGTTGCAGCAGTCGGTCAAAGCCTTCCGGCGAATCAGGATTGACCAGAATTATGAGACGTCCGTCACGGTCCAGGTAGTCCTGAACGATGTCTATCTCGGCATCACTCAAGCGTTCCTGTGGTGCGGCTATTATCAGTACGGCTGCGTCATCGGGCACGGTACCACTGGCAAGGAGCTCAATTGTTGCAGTCTTATAGAGATTATCGCGCAGACCTTGGTTAGCGGTGCTGTAACCAGTGGCCGCTGTGCTGTATATATCAACCTCACCGTGGCCGGTAGTGAAATAGGCCACTTTCTGGACAGTTCCTGTGACCTCGAGGATGGCGCTGGTGAAGGCGTGCTCAGCCTCGAGTAGAATATAGATAGGGTATACCAGGCGTTCTCCGTACTCACCTACAAACACGACGGATTGGTACTGTTGGACGTTATATTTTCTTGCCTCCTCTGGATGCTCTTCGGGGTCTATTTCCCTCACATTCAGCTTGTCAGTGTAGATTGCGTATTTGTCGAGCAGGCTGGTAGCGTAAGTGGCACAGCCATACGGGTCATCGGGCACGAAGAACTTGATAACCTCGACCTCCTGGTCGAGATTGGCAAGAGCCTCTTTTGTCTGGGATGTCAGGACATACTGCGATAGGCCGGTGACATCCCATTGCTGGTAGTTTGCGTAACTGATGGCATTGACCAGGAGGATAATGCCGATAAATACAGAGACCATGACGGTGGCGCCTGTGCCGAACCTGCCCTGTCGGCTGATGATGACTTTACCGACTCGCCGGTAATCAACAATGAGGGCAAGTAATATTAATACTGCTCCCAGGGCGATGATACCCCACGAAACAGAACGGAGTTCAGGCAGGATAAAGGTTAGTATCCAGCCGATAAACAGGCTGGCCAGTCCGAGTAGTGCGATTAGTCCGGTCTGCATTTAGCTCCACCTGCTGGTCTCGATAGACCTTATCGTCAGGAAAAGGAAGAGGGCGGTGACACTTAGATAGTAGATAATTACCCTGGTGTCAATTATGCCTGATATAAAAGCTGGAAAGTGAGAAGATAGGGAAATGTACGACAGGATATCACCGACTGCGCTGCCCATAGCATCCCCGGCCATGCCGATGAAATAGAGGATGGCCAGCACCCCACCGGCAATAACGGCGGCCACTATCTGGTTGGATGTAACCGATGAGGCGAATAGTCCGATAGATAGCGAGGTCGCGCCGAGAAGAAAAAGGCCAAGATAGCTGGTGAGAATAGGCCCGGTATCAGGGTCACCGAATATCCAGAGAAGTAGCGGAAAGTAAAGGGTTAGTGCCAGCATGGAGACGAGCATACCGAGGCTTCCGAGGAACTTTCCCAGGACTATCTCAGTATCCCTGACGGGGGCGGTAAGCAGCAACTCCCAGGTGCCAAGCTTTTTCTCCTCGGCAATAAGGCGCATTGCCAGTATTGCCGCAAACAGCATCAGTACAAGGTTGCCCCATATGTCCAGGTATCCGGCGATGGTTGTGTCCGAATAATCAATATCGTTGAGATACCAAATAAAAAGGGCTCCTATCAGTACTAGGAAGACACAGGCTACAATGTAGGCCATGGGAGATGTCAGGTATGCCCTGAATTCGCGGCGAGCGATGAGCATCGTGTTCTTCACTCTTCAAGCTCCTCGTCATCGGATTCTTCTTCGGTTGTTAGTTCAAGGAAGATATCCTCCAGGCTCATGTCCACTGTAGCCATGGAAAGTATCGTCCATCCCCCCTGAACGATGGCAGTCATGAGGCTGCTGCGGAGATCCTGTTCTGCCGGGCATTCCACCAGATGGTACGGCTCCTGGTATTGTACCCTGAGGACTCCAGGTACCTGTTGGAGCTTTATTGTAACGGCTTCATGAGGCCCCTGTACTTCCAGTCGAACGTTTTTGGAATTCCTTAAAATGGTGGAGAGGTTTTCAATCCTGTCCTCGGCGACAATCCTCCCTTCATGGATGATAACTACCCGGTCGCAGACCATGCTGACTTCCGGCAGGATGTGGCTGGAGATGAGAATAGTATGCTCTTCACCCAGGTCCTTGATAAGCTGTCTGGTCTGAGCTACCTGAATGGGGTCAATACCAAGGGTCGGCTCATCCAGAATCATCACTTCCGGCTCATGGATGATTGCCTGAGCGACACCGACGCGTTGTCTGAAGCCCCTTGATAATTTGCCAATGAGCACATCTATGTAATCTTCGAGGTGGCAGAGTTCTACGACGTCGTCAATTCTATTTTTGATTTCGTACTTGTCCAGTCCCCTGAGCCTGCCGGCAAACTCCAGATACGAGCGGACGGTGACATCAGTGTAGAGCGGGATTGCCTCCGGAAGATATCCGATGTGCTGACGTCCCTCCAGGGAGTTGGTTACCATATTGCAGTCGGCCACCCAGGCATTACCATTGGTGGGCATCAAGAATCCCGTGAGGATGCGCATCGTAGTTGTTTTGCCAGCGCCGTTAGGTCCAAGGAGGCCAACAATCTCCCCCTTGGCCACATTGAAACTGATATCATCTACCGCGAGGCGTTCCCCGTAGTATTTGGTGAGGTTTTGAACCCTTATCACTCCCTGCTGTCCACCTTGTTCACCAGAATTGGTAGTAATTAGACCGTTCTTGATTATCGTTTTGATAGTTGCAGGTCTATCCACTTCAGGGTGTATGAATCAAGGACACCGCCGTCAAGACTGAGAAAATCATAGTCAACCGTAACCCATTCAACATCCAGCCAGGCATCGAATATTCCACCCTTAATTACTTCAAGTTTCTGTTCTTCTATTTCACGGGTCTGCTTTTCTGTGACCATACAAACGGCATAGATTTCATTCTCATCGTCTATGCCAATTATTGGACTGACCTGGTCAATATCAAGGGTGAAAGCCCAGTATTCGACATTTAGGTGAAGGCCGCCGCCCCTGGGCCACCAGCCTGTATCGCCTCCCTGCTCTGCAGACTCCTCGTCAATCGATAGCTCCCGGGCCAGCTCCGAGAAATCTTCGCCGTCTTCGAGTCTGGCTATGGCAGCCTCTGTCTCTTCAACCGAGGTCAAAACGATAATATACAGGTGAACATGCTCGGTTACTGTCGGTAGCCTGTCAATCAAAAGCTCGTTCAATCTCTCTGCCAGCATGTGTGTACTTACCCACTCACGGTATTCAGCATCTGAAAGCATAGTTTCGTTCAGTGCATTTCGGTACCATACCTTGAATTCACTCTCAGAGATGGTCTCATTCTCACCGCGGGCAATGTCCCTGAGTACCTCATCGACTTCTTCTGGGGTGACCTCGATTCCGTAGCGGGCTGCGCCCTGCCGGGTGAATTCCTCTTCAGTAAGGGCCTCGAGCATGGCTTCGATATTATCAGTTCTATCGACATACTTCATCCTCCGGATAAAGTAGTCCATGCTGATAGTCTCGTCGTTTACCCTGATGATGGGACTCCATAGGTCCTGCCAGACGAAGAAGTAAATACCCAGAACGACAATGGTGGCGATAACGACCATAAAGACCACGGCTATGATAATCGCGTTTCTTATGCCTATTGGTCTTTTTCTCTCCGGTTTTGGCTCCGGAGTTCTCGTTATTGCCCGTCTGGAGGGTGGTCTTCTGGCCAATTTAATATGCCTTATGATGGATTGATTCAGCAGGCTACGAGCTTGCCTGATGATGTGAGGTCCCTATCTATACTAGTGTGAAATGATGACCCTGAAGAAGCATCTATATTGTTGCATAAAGCTGTTAAGAAATTATTAAGATTACATTCAGCTGTCTTGGATATCTGGATGGCACTCGGCTGACAGTCCGGAATACCGGATTCTACTTGACCAGATGACATGCTACCCAGTGCTCCCCGCCCATGTTCCTCAGTTCTGGTAGCTCTGTCTTACAGATATCAATTGCCTGCTGGCATCTGGGGTGGAAGTTGCAGCCTGGGGGAGGCATAATTGGGCTGGGTACATCACCGGTCAGGATAATCCTTTCCCGCGTGCGGTCTACAACCGGGTCGGGTATTGGCACAGCTGAAAGCAGGGCTATTGTGTACGGATGTAATGGGTTGGCGTAAAGCTCATCACTGTCTGTGATTTCTACGATTTTGCCCAGGTACATCACGGCTACCCGGTCACTGATATTACGGACCACCGAGAGGTCATGAGCGATAAACAGGTAGGTGAGTGATAGCTCTTCGCGGAGCCTTTCTAAGAGTGTGATAATCTGTGCCTGAATGGAAACATCCAGTGCCGAGACAGGCTCGTCGCAGACAATAAAACTGGGTCTCACCGATAAGGCCCTGGCGATACCGATGCGTTGCCGCTGGCCACCGCTGAATTCATGAGGAAAACGGTCCATCATGAACGGCTCCAGTTCCACCATCCGGAACAACTCGGCTACCTGGTCCCTGTATTCCTGGCCCTTGGCCAAATTATGGACCTTAATTGGCTCTCCGATGATATCGCCGGCGCTCATGCGCGGGTCTAACGATGCGAACGGGTCCTGAAATATCAGCTGCATGTTCCGTCGCATTCTTCTCATCTGTTCAGGTTTCAGCTGTGAAAGGTTCACGCCATCGAAGAAGATGTCACCTCGTATGCCGTCGTAGAGCTGGAGGATACATCGCCCCGTGGTGGTCTTGCCACAGCCACTTTCGCCTACCAGGCCGAGGGTTTCGCCTCTCTTTATGTAGAAGCTAATACCGTCAACCGCCTTTATATCGGCTATTTTTTTCTGCAATACACCAGCTGTAACCGGGAAGTGCATGTACAGGTTTTCTACATCAATCAGGTGCTCACCATTGCTCATTGTTGGAAAACCCTCTCTTGTCCTTCTATTTCCTTAACTTATCTGCATCATAGAAGCAGGAGCGGAAGTGTCCAGGTGCTACTTCTTCGAGCTGTGGTACTTCTTCACGGCATCTATCAAAGGTGTATTCGCAGCGGGGGTGGAATGAACAGCCACCGGGAAGGCGGGAAAGGTTCGGTGGAAGACCTTTGATGATGCGCAGGCTCTCTTTGCGTTCGCTGTCGAGCCGTGGGACTGATGCCAGTAGACCAATTGTGTAGGGGTGTTTCGGGTTGCCGTAGAGTTCGTCGGTTGGTGCCGTTTCTACCAGGCGGCCGGCATACATTACATTGACCCGGTCGACGTAGCGGGCGACCACTCCAAGGTTATGCGTGATAAGGATTACGGCAGTACCCAGGCGCTCTCGTAGTTCGGCCATTATCTCGAGGAGCTGGGCCTGGACGGTTACATCAAGCGATGTGGTTGGCTCGTCGGCAATCAGGAGTTCCGGGTCGCAGCTTAATGCCATGGCAATCATGATACGCTGCTGCATACCACCGCTGAACTGGAAGGGATAGGCTTCAGCCCGGCGCTCTGCATCCGATATCCCTACGAGCCTCAGCAGTCTCACTGTTTCCTGGTGTGATTGCTCTTTATCAAGGCCTCGGTGCAGTTCCAGAGATTCTGATATCTGACGCCTGATGGTAAGGACCGGATTTAGAGAAGTCGTGGGTTCCTGGAATATCATAGCAATACGATTACCTCTGATGCCACGCATCTCTTCTTCGGAGAGCTGCAGCAAGTCCTGACCCCGGAATATAATCTGACCACCAACAATAATACCAGGAGGATACGGAATTAGCCGTAAAACAGAAAGAGCGCTTACGCTTTTTCCGCAAGCACTCTCACCAACCAGACCAACACTCTCTCCCCTCTTGACATGGTAACTGAGTCTGTCGACTGCTTTGACCTCTCCTTCCTGAGTGTAAAAATAGGTCTGCAAATCCTTTACTTCCAGGACTACCTCATCAGTTGTTGTTGCCATCTTCCTGAGAATAAACTAGGAATCCCGTTACTAAATAACTGGATTCCCACGCTTATACCCCCTTTTCTATATGAAACGTTTGGCTGCAAATCCAAGTATGCACGGGTCTGCGTGATTCTAACACGGAGGCTTGGCTTTGTCAAGCATGCTTTTGGGTAGATTTTAGTGTGACGCTAGCCGCACTCTTATGTGGAGTAGCGGATGGTATCATGATGTCTTCATTTGACGTATCAGGGTGCGTTTGCTAGAATCAGTGACCAGACAGGGGTGAATTCCCCGGATTTGTAATAATAGGACAGTAAAGGAGGTCATCATGGCGGTTGTTAACTACGAGAAAGAGGGCCGGATTGCTATTATGACGCTAAATCGCCCGGAGGCATTGAATGCCCTGAGTGCTGAGTTATCAGCAGAATTACGTGCGGCAATGATAGACTTCCGGGACGACCCTGAACTGTGGGTTGCTATTGTGACTGGTGCCGGAGACAGGGCGTTTTCTGCAGGTGCAGACATCAAGGGTTTTCGTCCCGGCCCCAGAGAAGGGCAACCCGAGCTACCAACAGAGGTAGTGCGGGCTGACAAAATATGGAAACCGTTTATTGCGGCGATACATGGCTATTGTCTCGGTGGCGGTCTGGAACTGGCGATGACCTGTGATATCAGAATAGCCGCCGATGATTCCCAGTTTGGTCAGCCTGAGATAAACATCGGTTTTCTGCCTGGAGCTGGTGGTACTCAGCGCCTGCCACGTTTTGTGCCCCGGGCTTGGGCTGCCGAGATATTACTCACCGGCGACCGGATAGACGCGCAGACAGCATTAAGTATTGGACTGGTGAGCCGTGTGGTTCCGCGTGACCAGCTAATGCCCACCGCTATGGAAATGGCGAAGACCATCTGTACCCGGGCGCCGCTGGGTGTCAGGGCGTGCAAGGAAGCCATGATTCGGGGGTACGAATTGTCTCTTGAGGAAGGCCTTACGCTCGAACGTGAAAAGGTTGCCGAATGCCGCGCTACCGAGGATTTTGCAGAGGGTGCCCGTGCATTTGTTGAGAAGAGGCCACCTAACTACAAGGCAAAATAGGTAACGAGCGAATAGAGTGCCAGCGGTTGTCTGGCTTAGTTAGCGGATGTATTCTAACTATCTGTTGACTATGCAAAACCCGATGGTTTCTATGAGAATTAAGGTAGCGTGCCGCGGGGAGCTAGCGGGGAGACAACCCCGACAAACATAATCTCGAAGGTAAGGGCTTTACCGGCTAGCGGGTGGTTGGTATCCAGCGTAACCGTTGTTTCCGTTACCTCGACTATTGGTACGTTCTGACTCGTGCCGTTTGAGTAGGTGATAGTAACATAGGCACCGACCTCGAGTAATACCCCCGCTGGCAGGTCCTCGCGGTCTACTTCTCTCAGAAGCTCTTCGTCATGGAGGCCGTAGGCGTCTTCGGGTGGAATGGTCACCGTCTTGGTCTCTCCTGTTTTCATCCCGTAAACGGCGTTCTCAAAGCCGGTTATCATCTGACCGTCACCCAGCGTGAACTCAAGAGGATCCCCGTCCCAGGAGGACTCCAATTCCGTTCCGTCTTCAAGGGTAAGAATATAATGGACACGTACAACATCGCCGTCTTCGGCAGGTCGGTCGCTGAGACCACCACCGGCCAGCTTCCAGTCGCCTTCTTCCTTGACAAGCGGAATCTCGATAGACTCCGACTCCTTATCCTGTGGGGATATCTCAGCCAGAATCGTGGCTGTTGCTTCGGTGATAACCGGCTCTGCCAGGTCTGAAACCGTGAGTTCTCCGATAACCTCTCTGAATGCACTCATATACTCAATGTTGCTCTCAGAGTAGCCTAAACTGCTCGAGAATAGCTCCAGGCAGCGCTCAAAATCCTCGTCATTCCAGGCATCGTAAAATGAGTTGACCACATCCTTAATAGCCTCACTGTCGTTACCCCCACACGCGCCAAGGGCTAAAAGGGGCAGGAGCATAAATGCCATCAGGACAGTTAGCCGGGTTATTCTGGCCACCTGATACCTCCTACGATTTTGCTCTGGTCTTGTTTGGAGTTATTCTGTTTATTACGTATTTTCGTTCTTCACTCGGAGTCGTTGTTTTTCTGCTTCCCGTTATGGCCTTCCTCTCCCTTGGAGAAGTCGCGGAGCTTTTCCGCCAGGTTTATCAGGCGTTTCTGCACCAGATCGTTGATAGAGCCCGCCTCGAAGTTTCCGTCATCGAGGCGTTTGCCTGCTTTCTCTCCCGTCAGGACCTCAATTCCCTCGTCGATGGTGCTGATCGGATAGATGTGAAACGTACCTTCCCTGATAGCCTCAGCGACTGCATCTTTGAGCATCAGGTTTCGGGTATTGCTGGCCGGAATCAGAACTCCCTGTTGGCCGTCCAACCCCCTGGCACGGCATATCTCAAAGAAGCCTTCAATTTTCTCGTTGATTCCGCCGATTGCCTGTACCTCACCCTTCTGATTAACGGAGCCGGTGACGGCAATACCCTGTTTAACTGGCACACCGGACAACTGTGAGAGGAGGGCGTAGAGCTCGGTACTTGAGGCACTGTCCCCCTCAACCTCCTCATAGCTCTGCTCGAAAACAAGGCGGGCAGACAGCGACAGGGGGATGTCACGTGCGTACTTTTCATTGATGTAGCCATTGAGAATCATTACCCCTTTT
>SMTZ1_10004060_pt1 | contig 14723 bp, 13 predicted proteins | sample DeeMarSWOR136_30_FD_25667 | JGI IMG/M metagenome (IMG submission 25667) | reverse complement strand
TGACCATCCCAACCCAGCAGCAATCATGGCTACAGATTCGGGCAGGCCGACGTGACCCAGCATTCCTTTGGCCTTCTTAGCAGCGAATTCTGCCGGGGTCAGATTGACGCCCACCTTTCGTTGGAGCTGTTTCCGACGGACGGAGAGGTCCACCACGCGGCGCACCTGCACCCCGGTAACGGAAGGGCAGACGCCTGAAAGGATGACGGTCAAGGTGTCCATGATGAACCCAGGATTGATGCCTGTGCTCAGGATCGCAATTCCACTGCGCTGGGCTGCTTCATCGATTGTCCGCGCCTCGTCTGGATGGTGGAACCAGGGGTAGGACAGTTCCTCGCAGGTAGAGACGACCGGCAGGCCTGCCTCCGCCATAGCCAGGAATTGCGGCAAGACACTCGGCAAGTGCGAACCGGTGGCGTGCAGCACGATATCGGGCTTTTGCCCTTCCAGTGCTGGCGACAGGTTGCTCTGCACCGGCACGTGCAGCCCCCGTCCAAGTTTGGCCACAGCCCCGAGGTCCTTTCCTGCTTTGGCCGGGTCGATGTCCACAGCCCCAACGGAAACCAGGTTGGGCCTTGAGGTAACCAGTTGGGCGATGCGCGCGCCGATGGGACCCAGACCGTAGTGCAGTATGCGAATCGGTTCAGGCATTTGGGACTCCTCTGTGAGTGGTTGTGAAGCCAGCGGCCATTGCGACAACGGCCAGATTATACCACATTTCTGGTGCGGTAGTTTGTGAGGTGTTTGAAAGACTGTGCTTTATGGCATATAATTGGCAAGGAGTCGTATGCCGAACGAAAGAACAACAGGAACCTGCCGCAGCTGCGCCTCGGTGCGCGTTGACCTGGCAGATCAGATGAAAAGCTTGAGGGGAATGCGGTGAAAAGACGTGCAATGTTCATCAGTGTTTTACTGGTGCTGGCCATCGCGCTACTGAGTGGCTGTGACCAGGCTCCCCCTGTCCGTCCAACTTCTGAACCTGGCGCACCCTTGCTGGTCTTTGAGCGCATTGGCGGCATTGCTGGCTTCCAAGACAAGCTGGTCATCGGCTACAGCGGCGAATACTACCTGGAGCGTCAGGGGCAAGAGGAGCGCATTGGCCTGCTCAGCAAGGAAAGACGTGCGCAACTGGAGAACTGGCTCGACCATTTTGCTCCTCTCACTCTGAGACTTGAAGACAATCCAGGTGGGCCAGACAATCTCCTTCACCAACTGGTGTGGACCGGCCGGGGGACAGCGACTGCGAACCATACACAGCAGGATGAGATGTTGAACTGGGCAACTAGCCTGTTAGACGAATTGAGCGCAGCCGCGGATTAGGACCAAGGGGAGTGCAAAAACCATGCCCAAGCCGCGCAGCATCATCCACTTGGATCTGGATGCCTTTTTCGCCTCGGTAGAGGAATTGCTCGATCCATCTATCGCCGGACTACCGATCCTCGTGGGAGGAGACCCAGATGGGCGGGGAGTCGTTTCGTCGGCCTCGTATGCTGCTCGTGCCTACGGGGTGCGCTCGGCGATGCCAATGTCGCAGGCACTGGGTTTGTGCCCGCACGCCGTGGTTCGCCGTGGTCATCGTAGAGAGTATGCATCCTATTCCAAGCATGTGATGGGGATCCTGGCAGAGTACACGCCGTTGTTAGAGCCAATCTCCATAGATGAAGCTTTTCTGGACGTGACCGGCTGTGAGCGGCTTTTTGGGCCGACGGATGAACTGGCTCATCGCATTCAGCAGCGCATCCTGTCCGAGTTGGACCTTCCCTCTTCCCTTGGGGTGGCCAGCAACAAGTTGGTGGCCAAGGTAGCATCGGCGTTGGCCAAGCCCCGTGGCGTGCTCATCGTACCAGCCGGTGAGGAGGCCGCTTTTCTTGCGCCCCTGCCTGTCGAACGCTTGTGGGGGATAGATGAAGTTGCTGCTCAGCGCCTGCATGGTCTCGGTGTGCACACCATTGGGCAGTTGGCAGCGCTATCCGAACAGCAAATGGAGGCGATGTTCGGTTCGGTCGCCGCAGAGATGCATCGCCGTGCCTTGGGCATAGATGACCGTCCGGTAGGCGTCGAAGGGCGCCGCAAATCCATCAGCCAGGAGCACACCTTTCCCCGTGACGTCGGGGATATCAATGTGCTGCGGCGTGCTTTGCTGGGTATGAGCGAGGAGGTGGCGATGCAGCTCAGGAGCGGTGGCGAATGCGCTCGCACCGTCGTGCTGAAGATGCGCTACCCGGACTTTCAGACCATCACCCGACGGGTCACTCTGTCCCAACCTACTGACCTGGCCGAAGTGATCCACGCTCATGTGGTAAAGCTGTTGCAGAAAGAGTGGAAGAAGGGTGCTCAAGTGCGCTTGATCGGCGTGGGGGTGACGGGGTTGGCGCAAGCACGCCAGCTCGGCCTTTTTGATGCCCCCACGGAGCGCTTGGGCAAGTTGAGCCGTGCGGTGGATGAGATCCGGAGAAAGCATGGCAAGGAAGCTATCCGGCGTGCTTCGCTGCTCAAGCACGATGACAAGTAGGCCCACACTCAGAATGTGATATAATGCCTGACGGAGGAGTAAGGCTAATGGCTGAGAGACCACTCATATTGCTTCTGGACGGAAATGCGCTGGTGCATCGCGCCTATCACGCCATCCCTCCACTGACCGGCCCGAGCGGCGAGCCTACCAATGCTACGTTTGGCTTCACATCCACGTTGCTTAAGGTGTTGGACGAGTTTGAACCAGAGTACGCCGTGGTGGCTTGGGACGTTGGCCGTACTTTTCGTCACGAACAATATCCAGAGTACAAAGCCACGCGGGTAGCCATGCCCGACGACTTGCGGATGCAGTTGGAGCGTGTGCGCGATGTAGTGGCGGCCTTTAATCTGCCCAGCAAGTACCTCGAGGGCTATGAGGCGGATGACGTTCTGGCTGCTCTCTCCAGGGAGGCTGTGGAGCAGGGCCTGGATGTGATGATCGTCACTGGGGACACCGATACCCTTCAACTCGTTGAGCCAAACGTCAAGGTGCTTCTATCGGGGCGCAAGTTCACTGACGCCAAAATATACGATGAGGCGGCCATTCATGAGCGCTATGGCTTGGAGCCCAAGCAGTTGGTAGACTTTAAGAGTCTGAAAGGCGACGTGTCGGACAACATCCCTGGTGTGCCTGGTGTGGGTAAGGTAACGGCCACCCAGCTCTTGCAGCAGTTTGGCAGCGTTGAGGACCTGTATCAGCACATCGGAGAAGTGCAGCCCAAGCTGCGCAGCAAGCTGGAGGCCAAGGAGACGGATGTACGTCGTGGCAAGGAACTGATCCAGCTCGTTGCCGATCTGCGCATTGATCTGGATCTGGATGATTGCCGGCTTAGCGCATATGATCGCTCCAAAGTTGTGGCTCTGTTCCGTGAGCTGGGCTTCCACAGCTTGTTGAAAAGGTTGCCCGGAACGGCGGAGCGGCCCACAGCACAGTTGCCCCTGTTTGGGGCGCAGGCGGGTGAAGAAGATGAGAAGCCGGCCATGGGCGAGTACCATGTAATCAACACTGAAGCCGCTTTGCGCGATCTGGTAGCGAAGGTACGCGCAGCGGGAGTATGCGCGGTAGATACGGAGACCACTTCCGTACGCCCTATGGAGGCTGATCTAGTTGGCATCGCTCTGTCGTGCCAGGAGGGTGAGGGGAACTACATTCCTGTCGGGCACATGGCAGCATCTGCGTCTATGCCCCAATTATCTCTCGACTTGATCCGTGCACAACTGGGGCCCGTTCTCGCCGATGCGAGTATCACCAAATACGCTCACAATGCGAATTACGATCTCATTGTGCTCAATCAGCACGGCCTTACGGTACGCGGTCTGGAGTTCGATACCATGATCGCTGCCTACCTCCTGGATCCTTCAGGGCGCAACCTGGGGCTGAAAGGACTGGCCTGGCAAGAACTGGGTGTGGAGATGACATCCATCGAAGAGCTGATCGGTACAGGCAGGGGTCAGCTGACGATGGATCAAGTATCTATAGAACGCGTATTTCCCTATGCCGCTGCTGATGCAGACATGACTTTTCGTCTGGTAGCACGCCAGGAAGAACAACTTAAGGAAAAGCAGTTGTGGGAGCTCTTTACTGAAGTAGAAATGCCTCTGGTCCCTGTGCTGATGGACATGGAATCCACGGGGGTGGCGTTGGACGTAGAGTTTCTCAAGCAGATGTCCCGTGAACTGCACCTGCGCTTGAACGAACTGGAGCTAGGGGTGCAACAACAAGTTGGCTACCCATTGAATCTCAACTCGTCCCAGCAACTGAGCGATGCGCTCTTTGTCAAGCTCGGATTGCCCACTGAAGGGGTGCCCCGTGGAAAGTCAGGACGCTATTCTACTGCAGCCGGGGTGTTGGAAAGCCTCAGGGGTACACATGCCGTGATTGACCTGATCCTGGAGCACCGGCAACTCTCCAAGATCAAGTCTACTTACGTGGATGCGCTGCCGCTCATGGTCAACCCCCGTACCGGGCGCCTGCACACTTCCTGGAACCAGACTGGGACAGTGACGGGCCGTCTTTCATCCAGCGAGCCCAACCTGCAGAACATTCCCATTCGCACCGATATTGGGCGGCGTGTGCGTCAGGCCTTCATCGCACGGCCTGGCTGCATGTTGCTTGGCGCCGACTACTCGCAGGTAGAATTGCGCATTCTGGCGCATATCTCTGGTGACGAGAATCTGCTAGCTGCTTTCCACCGCGGTGAGGACATCCATGCCAGCACCGCGGCCAGCATCCTGGGCGTGCCCATCGAGCAGGTAACGCCTGACATGCGCCGACTGGCCAAAACGATCAACTTTGGCTTGATCTACGGCATGAGCGAGTGGGGTCTGGCGGCGCGCACCGAACTCTCCCGCGAGGAAGCTTCTCAGTTCATCACCAAATACTTTGCCCAGTTTCCGCGTGTGCGTGGCTACCTAGCACAAAGTAAACAACAGGCACAAGAACATGGATACGTCGAGACGTTACTAGGCCGGAAGCGCTATTTCCCCGAGTTGCGGTCTGGAAGCAGAGCCCACGGCAGTTTGAAAGCTGCTGCCGAACGCATGGCAATCAATCATCCCATTCAAGGCACAGCCGCCGATATCATCAAGATCGCTATGATCCGCCTGCACGAGGAACTGCAGAGCTGTGGCCTGGGCAGTAAGATGATCCTGCAGGTACACGACGAGCTGGTGTTGGAAGTGCCGGATGATGAGCTAGGCCGCGTGGGCAAACTGGTCAAGTTGGTTATGGAGGGTGCCTACAGGCTAGATGCTCCATTGAAAGTGGACATCAAAACGGGACGGCACTGGAGAGAGATGGAGTGAACGATGCTCAGGAACGATATAGCCAGACTGGTTCATAAGGCGATCAAGAAGGCGCAAAAGAGCAAGGCTTTGCCCAGATTCGACGTACCAGAGATACCGGTGGAGCGCCCCAAGCAAGAAGAGCATGGCGACTTTGCTACTCCGATATGCCTGCAATTGGCCCGTCTGGCACGTATGGCTCCGATGCGTATCGCCGAGATCATCGTAGGACGATTGCCCAAGACCGACTATCTTGGTGATATCGAAGTGGCCAGGCCCGGCTATATCAATTTCTCCCTGTCGGAAGGCTGGCTGGCCCGCCAGGTGGATGAGATTCTGCAAGCAGGCGAGCGCTATGGCGACGTTGACCTCGGCAAGGGGCGCAAGCTGCAGGTTGAGTTCGTCAGCGCCAACCCGACGGGACCGTTGCATGTCGGCAGTGGCCGCGGTGCGGCGATTGGTGACGCACTGGCTAGTGTGCTCGCAGCGGCAGGGTTTGATGTACAGCGGGAGTACTATGTGAATGACGCGGGCACACAAATGGAGCTGTTTGCGGAGACACTCTACGCGCGCTACGCTCAGGCGCTCGGATATGACGAGCCCCTGCCGGAGGGCGGCTATCAGGGCGCTTACATGATGGAAATGGGCCGGCGAGCAGTGCAAGAGCACGGCAAGAAGTTTCTGGACATGGAGCGCGCGCAGGCCTTGGAAGCTCTGGCCGACGTTGGCCTCGGCTACACGCTGGAATCCATCCGCGCAGATATGGCTCTGATGGGCGTGCACTTTGACCGGTGGTTCTCAGAGCGATCGCTATACGACGACGGGACCTTTGCCCGCGTGCTGACCCTGTTGCGCGAGGACAACCACATCGTTGAACGCAACGGTGCCGTGTGGTTTGCTGCCACTCGTCTGGGTGCTGATAAGGATGAAGTTGTCATCCGTTCTGGCGGTGCGCCTGGCTACTTCGCTTCGGATATTGCCTACCACTATGAGAAGTTTGTGCAACGGGGCTTCGACCGGGTCATTGACGTGTGGGGAGCGGATCATCAGGGCCATGTACCGCGCATGTACGCCATGATGCAGGCCTTGGGTCTCGATCCTCAACGTCTCTCCATTGTCCTTAATCAACTGGTCACGCTCAGACGTGGCGGAGAAGTAGTACGGTTATCTAGGCGCACCGGTGACATCATCACTTTGCGAGAAGTACTGGAGGACGTTGGCACTGATGCCGTGCGTTTCTTCCTGCTATCGCGAAGTGCCGAGGGCCAGATGGATTTCGACCTTGACCTGGCAAAGGAGCAATCGAACGAAAACCCGGTCTACTACATCCAGTATGCACACGCGCGGATCAGCAGTATCCTGCGTCTGGCCCAGGAGCGTGGGCTGGAAAAGGACGGGGGCGATGTGATGCTGTTGACCCATCCATCGGAGTTGGCTCTGATCCGTCGTATGCTGATGCTGCCAGAGGTTGTCGAGTTGGCCGCTATGAACCTAGCGCCACATCATCTGGCTCATTATGCCCAAGACTTGGCCAGCCAGTTCCATATTTTCTACCGGGATTGTCGCGTTGTTTCTTCTGACCCAGCGGATCACGAGTTGACTATGGCGCGGCTCAAGCTTGTTCGTGCCGCCAGGATTGTATTGGCCAGAACGCTGCATCTGATGGGAATGACTGCCCCCGAGCGCATGTAGCCAGCAGGCGATGGTTTGACAAAAGGTTGTCTGCTCAATTATAATAGGCGCGTATGGGCGAATAGCTCAGTTGGGAGAGCATCTGACTTACATTCAGAAGGCCACAGGTTCGAGTCCTGTTTCGCCCATGTTGCCAAGGCTTCAGTTGCGCTGGCCAGGCGCTTGCAAGGAGAGCAGCGCAACCTGGGCCTTTGTTTAATGTTCAGGCGAGGTCGATGTTCCCAGATTACGGCGAAGCTGTTCCTGTCAGCAGCGTGTCAGACGAATATGCGTACATCTCCGCGCATCCGTGTCCAGCGTGCGGTGGACGATGGAAAGTGCGCATGCAGGCGTTACTGAAGGATGCCCAAGGTCGTCACTACGACCGGGTTCATGTGATCTGTCGCCAATGCGCCACACGCAAGGCTTTTCTCTTTGACATCAACCCTTTTTTCCAAGAGTACCTGGTTGATGGGTGAGGCGTTATTGTTTTTTGGGACAGCTGGGATTCCCCACAGTGCGGAGAAACGCAGCAGCGCAGCAGGCATTACCCGCGTGCGCGCTTTGGGCTTGAATGCGATGGAATTGCAGTTTGTGCGGCGGGTAGCTATGGGTGAGGAATCCGCTCGCGATGTGCGTAAAGCAGCCAGGAAGAATGGCGTTCGCTTGAGCGCTCATGCGCCCTATTACATCAACTTGAATTCGAAGGACCCGGAGAAGATAAGGGCCAGCCACGAGCGCTTGCTGAAGGCAGCACGTATCGCTGCGCTGTGCGGAGCGCGAAATGTGGTCTTTCACGCTGCCTTTTACCATGATGATCCGCCATCCGTAGTCTACGAGCGGATCAAAGCACAATTACAATCCCTTGTCGATCAGCTACGTGACGAGGGTCTGGATGTGTGCTTGCGTCCAGAAACGAGTGGCAGACGAGCCCAGTTTGGCGATTTGGACGAAATTCTGCGGCTAAGTGCTGAGGTGGACGGTGTGAGCCCGTGCATTGATTTCGGGCACCTGCATGCTCGTACTGTGGGGGCTTATAACACTTATGCCGAGTTTGGGGCTGTTCTGGATCACGTTAGGCGATTCTTGGGTGAAGACGCTCTGCAGGATGTGCACATCCACGTGCAAGGCATGGCATATACCGAGGCAGGCGAGCACGAGCATCTTGACCTTGCGGCATCGGATCTGCGCTACGGAGAACTGTTGCAAGCTTTGGTTGATTGGGGTGTCAGCGGTACAGCAATCTGCGAGAGCCCAAATTTGGAGGAGGATGCCATATTGCTGAAGAACACCTATCAGCAGCTGTGCAACGGGCAAAGTGAATCACAGGGTACTGCGTCAAGCGCTGTACTCAAGCCCCCGTTTCTATAAGGAATTGATCATTCCTTACATACAACATCTTTGAATTATCTGGAGGACTGGTGGCTGTTCGACCAAAAAGACGGACACAGACGGCGGAGTATTGGCTCAAGGAATTTGCCATACACGAGGAAGACGTAGAGTATCTCTACGAGTGGCTCGTAGAGGAGAGCGAACCGCGAATCATTGATGAACTCAGTTTGAAGGTCATTGAACGTCGCTGTGATAGGGAAGAAGAAGCAATATTGAAGCAGGGTGATAGAGGAGTGATCTATCAACCGCAGGATGAATACGAGGTGGGCCAGCGAATTGTGTTGCCTGCCTTTGAGTATGTCGCAGCTGAGGTGTTGGCGGTACGGGAGGGTAACAACCCACGTTATGGCCCTTTCCACGTGATTCAGGTGCAATTGGAGAATGAGAGCACCCCACGAGAGTTTGCTGCAGGGCTTATGGTGGATCATGTTCTGAAGGGAAGTGCGGCTCTCCTTGAGGATTCTGGAGATCGCCTCTCACCCGAGCAATTGTATGAGCTCCATGGCCCAAACGTGCGTGAACGATTACATGATGCTTTGTTGCAAAGCGAGGATTTTGTGCATTTTGGGGGACGTTGGTACCTGCGGGGACTGATCCCTGAGGTGACTCCTTTCCACTTGAACATTGCTGAGGCGCTGATTGATGAGCGTGCTCAGCCTTTGACCATCTCACAACTTCTCGAGGAAGTGGGATTGCCTCCTGAGAGCAAGGTCTCGGTCCAAACATATGCACTCAGTCATGCGCTAAGCCAGGATCCACGCTTCACAGAGGTCAGTGTTTCGGATAAGTCGGCCTGGTATCTGAGCAATTTGATTCCAGCAGGCGTGCGTCAAAAGCCGGCACGTTTGGTACCTGCGTACAGGGCACATGGCGGCGAGTGGCTGAACCGAGAATTGCGCGATTTCGTGGTGGAGCTTGGTGATGAAGCGGATGAACTGAAGGAGATGCCAGAGACCATACCTGGCAGCACGGATAGCGTGCAGATTTTCCTGAACTACCCGCATCGCCGTGAGGGTACTCTGCCACTCACAGCGCGCGCGCTGGGCCTGCTACTGGAAAAGCCCGATGAGCGCTTCATGGTCACTTTTCTTGACCAACGTAACAAAGAGGAGATACCTGGTTGGATGGTGCCAGCGCAGGGCTATGCCTGGGGACTGGGTGACTGGTATCAACGCCATGGAGTACCGATTGGTGCCGTGCTAGAGCTTCGCCGGGGAGGCGACCCGTTCACTTTCCTGATTAGCTGCGAAAAGGGAAGGCGCAGAGGGGAATGGATCAGGGAGGCGCGGGCATCCAACGGTCGGTTGACTTTCAGCATGCAACGCAAGGCCTACACCTGTCGCTATGACAAGCACCTGCTGATGGATGAGGGGCCTGTAGATGCACTCGACAGCTTGTGGGTCACTGCCGAGGATGCCCAATCTCTGTTCGAGTACTTGACGGAGATTTTTCTCGAACTAGCCAAGCTAAGTGGACAAGGTCTGGTGCATGCCAAGACCCTTTATTCTGCCATGAACCTTACACGTCGTTGTGGTGCTACTCCTATTTTCGCTGAGTTGACCCGTCGAGCCTGCTTCGATCCGGTAGGCGATGGAAATTGGGTCTACGACGAATCCCTGCGTGATGTCACATACAAGACGCCAGAGGATATGAGCCGGCGTCCAAGCTCACGCCGTCATGATTTGATTGTAGACCGTGTCTATCCATATGCAGTGAATGATGAGGGTTAAGATCTGTGAGGGCACGTAGGCTGACTGTTGACACCAAGTTTCACATTGACTTCTCGTGGTGGGAAAAACAAAACAAAGAAATCCGTGTTTTCCTGAGGGATCTTCTGTGTCCAGAGTGCCGCGAAACTGCCGGCGCCGTGTTAGAAGTAGAGTTGGTAGACATGGTTGATCCCGGGACAGCAGAGGTAACCAGAGTGGATGCCATCTGGGAGGCCATACGTGCCTGCTGCAGTCTCCAACCAGGCTACATCACAGTGGATACTCCGCTCCTCGAGAGCATTTTCCGCGTCTTTTTGGCTAACGGCAACAAGCCGCTTTCGGTCCTTGAGTTGCACGAGCGCTTGGATAAGAAAGCGCCGGAGACTATTTTGCGCATGTTAACCAAGGGGCGGGTCTACTTAGGAATCAAACCAGCATAATGGACGTGGGTAGGATGGAACGGGGTGGCATTGATGTCACCCCGTTTTCGTCTATTGGAGCACTCTCAAGTTAATCGAGTCAGTACGAGCCCTCTCGCCAATCCCTTCCATTTGGGGACGGTTCCTCATCAGCTACGAAGTACTGCACGAAGCAGTAGGCTGCAATTTGCTGGGCAAGCTTTCTACTGTCCGGTGTGCGAAGCGCAGCCGCTGCGCTTGTCCCATACCATGAGGAGGCCCGTGAGTAAGCGAGACATTGCCCTAAAGGACAGGCTAGCCTACTATCTGTTGAAAGGCGTGAACAAAGCTATCCGTGACTATGAGATGATCGCGGATGGGGATCGCATCGCTGTGGCCGTCTCTGCAGGGAAAGATAGCCTCACGCTGCTGCATCTGTTGCGCCTCAGACAGAAGAGTGCTCCTGAGAAGTACGAGACGGTGGCGGTTCATGCGACGATGCTCAAGTCCGATGGGACCCCATGTGCGGAAATGGATGCACGCGATGCGCTCAAGGTCTACTTTCAGTCAGAAGGTCAGGCATACGCTTTTGAGGTAGTTGACGTGGGCGCGCAGCCGCAGCCGAACTGCTTTCGCTGTTCATTCCTGCGCCGCAAGGCGATCTTCATCGCAGCGCAGCGCCTGGGTTGCAACAAGGTCGCACTGGGGCACCACGCCGATGATGCGGCCCAGACAACTTTGCTCAATCTGTTCTTTCATGGTAAGACCGAGACTTTGAGTCCTAAGCGGCGGTTCTTTGGCGGTCAGTTCGAGATCATCCGTCCCATGATCTATGTGCCGGAGAAGAAGATCGTGCGTCTTGCACGGGCATGTGCACTTCCCTCAATATCTGCCCATTGTTCTCACACTGTGACTTCGCGCCGCACGCTGGTGAAGAATGTCATCCGCGCACTAGAGCAAGAGTATCCCAAGGTCAAGATCAACCTATTCCGTGCAGGCTTACGGCACTTTCGTGACACGCAAGATGGTGCCCTGCAGGACGGTTTCTGAGCCTTGGCCAGTAAGAACTCATGTCTTTTCGAGGAGAAGCTGGGGGCTAGGCAACAGCCACCAAGCAACGGAGGAGATGTATGGACGATACAACAACCAATTGCACTTACTTTCGTGGACCAGGCAGAGACAACACGGAGTGCGTCCTGCGAATTGCCAAGGTGCGAGCTGAGGAACTCGGCATCCAGTCTGTGGTCGTGGCCACGACCACCGGGCAGACTGGCCTACGTGCGGCACAACTATTCAGGGATTATAACCTGGTGCTCGTGACGCACTCGACCGGTTTCAAAGAACCCAACTACCAGGAATTGACAGAGGAGAACCGCAAAGCCATTGAGGCCAATGGTGGGCACATCCTCACATGCCAGCATGCCTTTGGCGGAGTGGGCCGTGCTGTCCGCAAAAAGTTGCGAACCTACGAACTGGAAGAGATTGTTGCCTACACTCTGCGCATCTTCGGCGAAGGCATGAAAGTAGTCTGTGAGATCGCGTTGATGGCTGCAGATGCCGGGCTGATTCGCGTTGATGAGCCCGCCATTGTTATTGCGGGAACTGGACGTGGGGCGGACACGGCGGTCGTGCTTCGGCCAGCCAATGCACAAACCTTCTTCGACATGAGAATCATGGAGGTCTTGTGCAAGCCAGGGTTCTACCAGGAGGACAAGTAGGGCAAGCTCAGCAGCGCCTGTCGGGGTTGCTGACCTGTGGGGTCATACGTGCGTCGCCAACAACAATGTCCGGTCGCTCAAGTCCATGCAGTACACTGCCGTCATGTGTGGGCAGGATGATCGCGCTGGGGTCCCCCTTAGCCAGGGCACGCAGCCCTATGAGGCTACGCCACGCGACGTCTGGATAGTGAGCATAAGGTTGTGCCGCTGGCCTGGCGTAGCCTTCTCGCACGTACACGGCGTCCCCGGCCAGCAGCACGACTCCGCGGGGAAGGAAGACAAGCAGCGATTGATGCCCAGAGGTGTGTCCAAAAGTTGGTACTAGGATCAAGCTCCCATCGCCCACCAGATCCAGGCCGTAGTTGCCTTTGAGAATCTCATCCGGTGTCGGCGAGTTATGTACATCAAAGTCTAGCAAAGCGAGGTTCAGTCCCGTATACTCTTTTTCTAAATAGCCCCTCAGTCGCCTGAGCGGCGACTGAGCTGCTTGCCATTCCTGGCGTGCCAGCAGTACTTGTGCCTGAGGGAATGCACGCAAATCTCCTGTGTGATCGTAGTGCAAATGGGAAAGCACAATGTAGGCCACGTCTTCCGGAGCTAAGCTGCGAGTTCTCATTTGTGCGGAAAGGTGCATCCCCGGGGAGGAGCGAAAGCGAGTCAAACGGTCATTCGGCCAGCCCACGTACTGTCTGGGGTGAGTAGCGAAGGCGGCGTTCAGGCCGGTATCGAAGAGGAGCAGGCCCAGCGGGTGTTCGACAACGAAGGACAGCACTGGCAGGGTCCGCATTGCATTTCCGCCTCCCACATAAAGGTGTTTCTCCCGTATGGAGACCCAGCCGGTGTTGAAGACTTGCAGCCTGAGCATGGCCCCTTCTTGTGCTAACAGACAAATTCACAGTTTCTCGAGCTCATTATAGCGGCATTTCACACCTTTACCAATATTGCCCAGGCAGGTGTGAGTGGATTATAATGTCGCACGCAATGTTGCGCACCTTGAAGATATGAAGAGAAAGGATGTCCATCCTTCATGGCCAAAGGGAAGAGAGATAGAGCGTTGACGAGCTTGCTCTGGGGTGGGGTGGCTGCAGTGGGCCAGTACACGATGCTCTTTATGACAATTATCCAGCGCATCCATGTGCGCTTTGTGAATGATGCGCCTGTCTTTTACGTTGACCCTCGAGGACCAGTCCCGCTCACCAAGAATTCTGCCCTATCGAGTGTGTGGTTTATGACAGTGGCCTACGGCCTGCTTGTAGGTCTGCTGGTGTACTTCAGGCCACATGCCAGCAGGGGTGCATGGATGACTATCGGGGTTCTGGCGGTGACACTCTCAGCGATCGCGGCTCTGGCCGAACCGCTGTGGGGATTGATCGTTTTGGCAGATTTTGTTGCCCTGTATCCTGTGCTGGTTACCAGGGGGAGCACGAGGGAGAGCTCGTGATTCGTTCTGGTGGTATTCATAAGCTGCGGATATATCGATCACAAGAACTAGAAAAGAAAAAACGGCTGTCCAGATTCCAGGCAGCCGCTTTTCTTATAAGGCTTCAGCGCCGACTAGACCGCGCACAGTTAATGCATAAAGTTGCCAGCGGAAGCGCTTCCAGGCGCTCCGGGTTTATGACCGCACCGCACTGTTCACAGATCCCGTAGCATCCCTCTTCAAGTCTTTGCAAGGCCTGCCGAGTCGTCTCCACTTTGGCTTGGGCCTGCTGGCGCAAGGCGAGGGTCAGTTCCCATTCATAGATGGCTGGATCTCCCTTGCCCGGTCCGTATTCTGCTTTCTGTTGCAGCCGCTCATCCAGTTGCTCGAGCTCTTTCAATGCCTCCTGCAACTGGTTTTGCAGCTTCTTCTTTGTCGAACTCACCATGGCGGGTCAGTCTCTGCTAGTGATAACTCTTGTTCACAAGAAGGATTCTGTTAGATTACTGCTACGTGCATCAGCCGTTCGTCCTCGCCTAGCATCTTCGTCGCCTTGTCTTGCTGCAAGTCTCGCCGCAGGCGAGGGCGGCTACCCAGTCTTGCCGTCACCTGGGCAAGGAGACAGGGCGAGCTGCGCCGTTCGCCCTCCCGTCAGGACCTTCAGCCCTGCGGGACGAACGGCGCAGGGGGCGACCTCTCGTCTTCCACGTCTCCTTTGTCCAGGGACAAAGGAGACGTGACAAATGCGCCGAGAGGCAAAGGCCGAAGGTCCCTGACGGGGAACACGCTACGCGGAAGATGCTACGCGAGGATGAACGATACGAGTGCGGCTACTTACTGCTTCGTGCATCAACCGCCTGTCTCGCCAAAGGCGATGGTTCGTCCCGCTTGATGGGATTGTCAAACCTCTTTCGCTAGATTATCGAATAAAAACGGCTGCTTAGGTTTACTGCTTCGTGCATGGACCGTTCGCCCCGCTTGACGGGGTTGCTAAGCGCATTTCACCGAATCATCGTCCCGTCTATCCTTCCTCTGGTGGGGCCCCTTCTGGCGGCATCTCAGTGGGGGGCTCAAACGGGGCTGCCTCCGTGGTCAACAGCGGCTCCTCCACTTCCTCTGG
>SMTZ1_10004286_pt1 | contig 14728 bp, 15 predicted proteins | sample DeeMarSWOR136_30_FD_25667 | JGI IMG/M metagenome (IMG submission 25667) | reverse complement strand
CGAGAAAGCAATTATGAACGCTGGTTCAATAGAAATGGCTTTTCTGGAGAGAGGTTTAATCTGGTTGGCTACTGTCGTCAGCGTTGCTCCGATGTTAGGTTTTACAGGAACGGTATGGGGCATGATCGTTGCTTTTAGAGATATTGAGAAGGCTAATGATATTTCTCCTTCAATCGTTGCTCATGGAATTTCAATCGCGTTGTTAACAACGTTATTCGGGCTAATCGTGGCGATCATTATTCAGTTTTTCCATAATCTTTTCGTCTCAAGAATCGATAAATTAATTATCGATATGGAAGAAAGTTCAGTCGAATTAGTTGACAGCCTGATTGAACTTGAGAGGAAATAACTAACTTTCATTTTCCGGAGAAAAAATTATGGTAGTCGAAAAGAAAAAAGAACGATCCTCAGAGATTCCGACCAGTTCTCTGGCGGATATAGCCTTTCTCCTGCTTATCTTTTTCCTGGTCACAACGACGATTGATGTTGATAAAGGGATCGGTCTGGTCCTTCCACCTCCCGGTGATCCAAAGGAGATCAGTAAGAAAAATATTACCAATCTGCTGATCAACAAAGAAGGAAAGGTGATGCTTGATGATCAGATTACTGATATTCTGATGATCAAAAATATTATCAGGGAAAAAATAGCCCAAAATCCTAATTTAATTGTCTCTGTAAAAACCGAAGAAAATACACAATATCGGCACTATATCCAGGTTTTAGATCAACTTAAGCAGGCAAATGCAAAGAAAATATCCATCGCAGAACCTGCTAAATAACTTTCGGTCATTTCATATTCATTAACCCTGAAAAGGAGAAAATAGCTTTGAAATTTCAACGGAAAAGTAGAACAGAAGGTGGTATTCCTACGGCTTCTTTACCAGATATTGTTTTCATGCTCCTGATATTTTTCATGGTATCTACTGTATTTAAGGAATTTAGAGGTATACCAGTTCGGCTGCCAGCAGCAAAACAAATAGAAAAGCTGCCTGGTAAAAGAAATGTGGTTTATCTATGGGCTGATGATAGAGACCGTGTCTCGATGGATGATAGATTTATAGAAGTTCGGGAGATAGATCGTTACATGCGTAATAAATTAACCGATCCACTACGTCAAATACGAGTTGTCTCTTTAAAAGTAGATCAACAAGCAAAGATGGGATTGATAACCAAAATCCATGAGGAGTTAAGAGAAACCGGGGGAGCCGCATTAAATGTTAATTATTCAACTAAAACTGCAAATTAAGTGAGGTGAGTAAAAAATGGCACTGAAAAAAAATCCCAGATATGACTTAAGGTTAAAATACAAAAAAGTCATCGAACTCACCCTGGCACTTGCCTTAATAATCTGCATCATTCTTTTTCAAGCTTTCAAAAAAATTGAGCACAAGAAACGTCAACAGGAAATTGAACTGGCAAAGATTGAAGCAGAGGAAATTCCCCAGACTCAGCAAGAAAAGTTACCTCCTCCACCGTCACGTCCAGCAGTTCCAATTGAAAGTGAGAGCGAGGATATACCCGATGACGTGACTATCGAAGATACTGACATTGATTTTGAAGAATTGCCACCGCCACCTCCTCCTCCACCGGCTGAAGATGAAGCTGCCAGCTTTTTTGTTGCGTATGATGAACCACCCGAACCAATCGGTGGATTTGGAGCGATTCAAAAAAAGCTGGTTTACCCTGAAATTGCCCGAAAAGCTGGCATTGAAGGTACGGTTACTGTTCAGGCTCAAATTAGCGAAAAAGGAGCGGTTATTAACACCAGAATTCTGGTCCCGCTAGGAAATAGCGGATGTAATGAAGCTGCTGTTGCTGCTATTAAATCCGTGAAGTGGAGACCTGCAAAGCAGAGAGATAAACCTGTTGCCGTATGGGTGAGTATACCGGTAAGGTTTAAATTGAAATAAGTTATAACAAGGTTTAAAAAGCGGTATATATAATGCTAAATATATACCGCTTTTTCATTTCTATGAAAAAATCTGGGATAAAAATAATTCTTCTCATCTCAGTGGCGGTTATTCAGTGCTTCAATCCATTTGCACCAAAATTGGAAGATTCTGATAAAAATGATTTAATCATTACCGCTCAGACCACTCCCGATGAGGTTTTACAGAATTTCAAATATGCTTATATTTTCAAAGATTCTATTTTATACGCTGACCTAGTGGATAGCTCATTTGTATTTACCTATTTCGATCCTAATCAGGAATCTTCCGGGAGGTTTGTAAGCTGGGGAAGAGATGTGGATTTGAAAACAACAGGAAGTTTATTCCGCAATTTTGATATAATCGATTTAATCTGGAATAGTACCATTTATGCGTTTGATGAAGAAGATCAAGCAGAATATTCAAAAACTTTCAATCTTTCATTAATAAAAAATAATGAGACGATTAATATTACAGGAAATGCTATTTTCATTTTCAAAAAAAATGAATATGACAAGAAATGGCGAATTACACAATGGGTGGATGAATCAGATCTGTAAGATCTGTAATCTCTTTTTCGGGTTAAAATATACCTGAATTATTATCCGTCTAATTCACCTTTGAGAACTGGAACGGAAAAATTGTGGTGACATCCCCAGAGGGAATGGGATTAAATTTCAATCGTTTTACAAGATTCAACAGGTCTCGTTCCAGATCAGGATGATTAATGGTAGATTCTATGATCTGAGCCGAGGTAACAAAACCATTCGCGGCAATCGTAAATTCAATTGAAATTTTTCCCCGTAAATTTGGATTTCTTTTTAAATATTTTTCGTAAAGATAAGTGATCCGTCCCTGACGAGCAAGAACGACATTCATAATCGATTGCTCAGTTCTTCTACCCAGCGCTTCTTTACTTCCAGTTATTTTACTGGGTTTGACCAGATTCACTTTCGCTTTTTTGGTTAAATTTACCTGTGGCACATCGTCCTCCAATGCGGACAAAAAATCATCAATGCCGCCAGATCCACCAGATCCAATAAGCTGGTCTAATGGATCAGTATCATTCTTATTTCCTCCTTTTGTAACCTTTAAATTAGTCCCACCGCCGACAATATTATTTAGATCTGCAACTAAGCCTTTATCTATTAATGCATCCACGATTGTGCTTGATTTCCCTGACTCTCCAGAACCAGCAATAAGACCAAGCAAACCGGCTGATGCTGCGGGATTTCCCCGCCGTTTGCCACTACCTTGTTTTCTATTGCTGTTTCGTTTAGCTGTTGATTTTTGATTCTCGTTGCTTTCAGACTTTTGCCCTTGGTCAGCACCTTCTATGGTACTGCTTAATGTTTTCTCATCAACATTAAAAATTTCCTCGGGAGATTTGATAATAAATTGGGCAAGACGTTCTGGCATTTTTTCAATATCAAATTTAGCCTGAATATTTACTTCATAATCCTTCAGGGCATAAAGCACTAACATATTTAATATAAACAGAATGAGAAATATTGTTTTAAATAATAAATCAGATGTTAATCCTTTCAATACTGCTCTCTGCCATGAAAAAGCGGAGGTATCGAAAACAACCTGCGGCTTTGCCTGTACTTTTTTAAATTCAAACTCTATTTTTGCGTCACCAACAGTTATAAACCCTTGCTTTTGTGGGGTTAATTTTAATAATAGATTCTCACCACTTCTGGGTAATACATCATGTTGAATAAGATCTTTAATACGCAGCGTGGAATCTTTTAATGAAATATTCCCATCGACAAATGGTCGGACATTGATAAGATATGTACCATTCTTTTGTGAGAACAACGTATGCTTTTGGGGAAAATTTTGTCCAACTAGCGTAACATCGTTATCTCCCCGTTGTCCAACGGTGAATTTTCCTTCTTTATGAATTACGAACTGTCGCGCTCGCCCTGCTTGCACGACATTCAATACCAATTTTTTATAACTCTGTGCCATGTATTTTCATCAATTTTAGATTAAATTTTTAGACTATTAAAATTTTAACTAAAACACCAACAATTAATCTGGTTTAGTAACTGCTAACAACATATCATTATATCCAATTTTGCCACAGGTGAACATGATCTTTTTTATAACCAAATAGGGAAGCTCACGATCTCCCTGTATTGATATTTTTCCCGTAAAACCCATTTCGGCTTGAATTTCACCTACTTTTTCACTCAATTGTCTGAGTTGATACAAGGCATTTTTCAATTCAGGAATCTCCAGCGTATTACTTCGCATTACTTGAGGAACACTGGCAACCTGTTTCCCATCTAATAGGATCAAATCATTTGTAATGGCGATGATAGAGGTTGTCTGAGGTGCTTTTTGCGCAGTCGATTCCGGCAGTCGTAAATCTGGGGCTACCGACATGATTTGCCCTTCAGCCGAATAACTCTTAAGTAAAAATAGTAATAGTATGGTAAACATATCAATCATAGATGTTAATTTAAGCGCAACTTGTGTATTCCTTTTGGTCCTTTTGCCTGTTAAAGGTTGGAAATTTAAAATTCCATTTTGTTGTGTTGTCATATTTCTACTCTTATTTTCATTAGGTCTTTTTGACTAACCAGAGAGTGAAACATTAGCAAATCCTGTTTCACGACAGCGATCCATAACTTTAATAATAATATCATATTTTACCTTGCTTTCAGGCGAAATAAAAATATCTTCAGCATAAGGATGTTTTTGTTTGATCTGTTTTAATTGATCTACTAATTGGGGATAATTATATTGATCATTTTTTTTATAAAGCGGATCGAATTTAAATCCCTGTGCTTTGAGTTGAAATCCCGTTTCTTTAATTGCCAGAATTATTAACACTAAATTTTGAGGTCTTTCTTGCAATTGACTAGCACGACCTTTATTTAGTGATGGCAAAGAGAGCTCAACTACTGCCAGCCGAACAAATGCCGCGGTAAGCAACAAAAACGGTATTAACAGCAAAAATATATTCATCACCGGGATGATATTAACATCAACATCCTTATGTCGTCTATCTTTACCAATAGCTTGTTTTAAATTCATATTATCGACCTTTAACAGCAATTAAGCGTTTATAAACACGAGCAACATTTTGATTAATCTCATCAATTAACTCATTCGTTTTTTCCTGGATGATTGAATAACCAATCATACATGGAATCGCAGCAATCAATCCAAATGCAGTTGTATTCATGGCTTGAGAAATACCACCTGATAACAGTGATGCTTTCATCGATGCATCTGCCGTTGCTACGGCCTCAAAAGAAGTAATAAGACCAAAAATAGTTCCTAAAAGCCCCAGCAATGTTGATATATTGGCTATGGTTGATAGATATTGAGTTCGCTTTTCCAATTTGGGAATTTCTGCCATAGCTGCCAGTTCAAAGGCATTTTGAATTTCAGCCGGCGATTTTCCTGCCTCTTCGAGACCCGCTCGTGTAATTCTGGGCAACACAGCAGAAGACATACCGCAAAATTCGATGGCACTTCTGGCGTTATCTCTTTGAACAAATTCTAATACCCGGTTAACAAATGCGGTGGTATCAATTCGATTCTTAACAAGAACATAAATGGCTCGTTCGATCATAATTGCGAAACCCGCAATCAATACTACAAGAATAACATACATAAAGGGTCCCCCAGATCTGAATGCATTGATAATGAAATCCAAAGTTAAAACCTCCTAGAGAATTAATATGATAACTGTTTATATTATTAATTAAACCTTTTAATTAAAATAAATGGAAGGGGATTCAGAGAAACATCCATTCAAGGATTCCTTATTCCCCCGGGATGCTTTACCAAAGAATATTATCCTTATCTTTTCCCTGTTTAATCCGAACACGACGTAGGGCGCTTTTTTCAACCGGTCGGAAAATATGTGAGAAGAAGTGTCTATCAATCCTCAAACCGTCCACCCGAGGATCTGTGCCTGGTATGATAAACACAGTTTGCGGTTTGGCAATCTGTCCATAAATTTCGACTTGGTTCATCTGCATTAAAAATTGCTTCACATTTTTATTTGAAATTGATGTTTCATCAGATTGTTTGCCTTCTTTATCCTGTAATTTTGCTGGTTGCAACGGATTGGATTTTGGCTTCTCTACCGCGAATGAATTTAGATAAATTCCCAAACTCAATACAACAGCTAGTACCATAATAAAAAAATAATGTCGGCATTTTCTGTCCAAATAAGCTGTCTTAGTCATGGTCAATTCCTTTTTATTTGGCTTGCAGGGACTATTTGTGTTTCTGTTGATTGCTGTGAATGGTTAATTTTTGAACCAAGCCCCAACTCGATAATCAGCTTTTCCATTCGTTGTTTGCTTTGTTCAATCCATTCATTTTGAATATTACTTTTTTCAGCGCTGGCAACGTTTGCCTTGTAAACTTCAAGTGCTTTTTGCTTAAAGGGAACGGCTTGTTGATTTAAGCCAGTTAAATATTTCTGTTTTTCTTCTGAAGATAACTCTGACGGTACAGGTGAATTCAAAAAAGATTCAGCCCAATCTTCAAATGTAAGCCCCGTTTTGTATAATGAGGCAGTGGTCCATTCGGCTACCTGGTATTTTCCAGCATTGACGTATTCCTGTAATACTGTCTGAAGAAGATTCTTTTTCTTTCTCAGTGAAACATTTAGTGGCGGCACCAGTTTCACCTTTTTGTACTTCTCAAAATTGATTTCACCTATCATAAATTGTGCTTTTGCCGGGATATATTCTTCAACTGAAATATTTCTCTGATTCAATTTTTTATACTCTTTGACAGTCAATGCAAATTCATTCAGCGCACTAGTCTCATCTTTTAAATTGAGGGACATTTCCCCTAATTTGTACAATGATTCAATATAATCGTCGCCATCAACATTGGCAAACGACTTAATGTATTGTTGATAAACAAGTTTTGCTTTATTCCATAATTTTAGTTGCTCATAACAATTCGCGGCATTTAACAGAGCGCGCGGGGCAAATTTTGAAGCAGGACTAACCTGAACTAACTTCAAATAATTATCAGAAGCTCGAATCCAATTTTCCTGTTTTTCATAGAGCAAGCCTGTTTTGATGTACAGCTCATCAAGAAACGGCACTCCTGGCTGCTCGTTAATCATTCGCTCATAAGCTTTTACTGCCTTCTCGATATCTCCTGCTTTTTCAAATTGATTCCCGGCTTCAAGAATGGATGCCCTGGCAATCTCAGCGTCGGAGGTGTTAAAAGCAAGTTTTAAGAATTTAACCGCTGCTTTAGTTAAATCACCGTTATTTCGTAACCTTTCTGCTAGTTTAAAATTAGCAGAAGAAATCATTTTCCTGGCTTTTTCAGCATATTGTGTCGAATCCGGAAAAGCATCCGCTAATTTTTGAAACCAATTAGCAGACTCTTGATAATCTCCCAGCTTAAAATAACACTGCGCAATCATATTAATGGCTTGACCATAATATGGATGATTTTTATATTCATCAACAACTGCACGTTGATAAATCCTGGCTGCCAGGTCCCATTTGTCCAGCTCGTAAAGGGTTTCAGCATACTTCATTAATACTTCCAACAAATTTTTACTCTCTGGGAGCATTCTTACAAAATCATTACAGGCTTTCAATAAATCGACTTGATATGGGCACCCTACCTTGATAGCAATCAAACTGCCACCTTCATCTAAAAAATCTTCTAAATAAAAAGTGGTCGAATCTGTTTTAGAGTCATTTTTCAATAACTGATAATATGACAATATTCGATTATAAGCTGCAGCATCCTTAAATTCATTATCTCCATAAAGCGTCATAACTTTATAATATTCATCAGCAGCCCTCTCTAACTCATTAATCGCATAATAACATTCAGCTAAATAATAATTGACTTTCGATGTATTTTCATTATCACGAAATTTTTGAATATAATCTTCATACTTTTCAATTGCCAATCGATATTCGCGTACCCGATTTTTTTCCTGCGCCTCTGCCTGGTAATATGTACCCAAAGAAAAAAGCATCTCTTGCGAAAGAGCAATCGCATCATTTCGAACTTTTCCTTCAGGATATTGGCTGAGCCATTGACTGTTGGGGCCATACTTTTTAACGAAAACATCCTTCGCTTTTATAGCTTTTTCCTCCTCCATATCATGTTCATAACATTGAATTATCTCTTTTTGAATTAACGGAGCTTCCGGGTAAAGTGGGAAAAGCGCCAATAATGTTTCATAAGTTTGTATTGCCTCTGGATAAAAATTTCGTTTCTTATAAATTTCTCCCATCCGAAGAAAAATATCGATCGCGCAACTTTGTGCCTCTTCCGTATCAAGTAATGTTTTTGCTGTGGTTGGACCTCCATATTCGGTCAGGGAATGAGCGATATAATCAATTGCTTCATTCTTTACATCAGCCTTTGTTTTTCCCAATAATTCTGTATTTAATGTTTCCAATAGCGTAATATCACTAATTAAATAAATATAAGTACTAATAGCATTCGCATAATCATTTATATTGAAATATGCCCAACCCAGCTTATAAAGTGACATATTGAAATATGGATCATCCCATTGTTCAAGAAGAAAATTATATTGTTCAATCGCCTTATGAAATTCACGCCTATGAAAATAATACTCTCCCAGGCGAAAATGTGCTTCTGAAATTTTTGGACTTTGGGGAGTTTCAAAAATTAATCGCTGAAAATACTGTTTCGCTCGATCATAATTACCCTCATCAAGATGACAGATGGCAAGACGATACAATATCTTATCCTTAAAAGGAATATCAGGATACTTTTCAAACAGCTTGTAGCATATTTCAATAGTGTTTTTGTAATTTATTCGTGGTAGAATTGGCTCAACCGCTATCTCGCCATTATCAAATTTTTTGATGTCTACATCGTACTTTTTCATATTTTGTTTAAATTCATATTGAGAACTGCTAGCATGAGATTCTGCTAGTTCAAACATTATATTTGGAATAAATGGCTCATTTGGATATTTAGCAATAATTGCTTCATGATGTCTAATTGTCTTTCTCAATAGCTCTGGATCAATCTGATCAGTAGTATCAGCAAATTCATATTTCTGCTGTAATCGTTTGATCGTGGGATTCTTTATAGGCTGGGCATTCGCATAATTAACGGCTGCAATTGAAATCAAAATAATTGAAAATAATAGAATCACCCCAATTGGGAAGCTGTGTAGTTTTGAAGATTTTAAAATACTCATATCCGCTCGCAGACCCAAATTTTAAATTAGTTCCCTCTTGCTGTTTTCATATTTTTTAAAAATAACGCCCTTGAAATACCATATTCAGCATAACCCTTCCAATCTTTGCGACGCTCACGTCGCTCTGCAAGTTGTTTTAATTTGTAAATATTCTCTTGCATAAGCTGAAGGTTATCACGTTCGGATAATAAACGAATGATCATGTTTTCCCGAAACTCCCTTAATTTCTTTTTCTCATTTCTGATATGTTTCGGTATCTCTTCGCCGTAACCATTGAGTGAAATAGCATCAAGGAGTTTAGATTCTTCGATTAAAACTTTTACTTTTAATTTCTCAACCCGATCTTCTTCTTGTTCAAGGCTGTTGCTTACCTTTTTTATTATGTTGGGCAAGTGAAACTTATCCTGGTATATTTCAACAATAGTCTGGTATGATTCAATTGCATCATCGTATTCACCCAGGGCAATATTAGATTGTCCTAATAAAAAATAAGCTTCTTCTGCATTGGCACTTTCTGGATACTGTTTAATAAGTTTATTCAGGTATTTAATAACATTTTGATAGTCTTCCATTTTTAAAAATGCCCATCCAAGCGCCAATAAAGCATCTTGATAATTTTCATGTTTGTTTGAAATACCCAACAATAACTGCGCCGCAGGCTTATATGCTTTCAGCTCATAATAAATATACCCAAGCGTTAAACGGGCGTTATCGACGATATCCTTTCTTTCCCCGCTAATAATTGGCAGCGAAATGACCTTACGAAAATAATCAATCGCCGTGCTTACATTCGATTTTTTCAAATTCGACAATGCCGTTGTATAAAGAGCATTGTCATAATAATCACTATGGTCATCAGTTTTCTTGAGAACATTGATTGCCATATCATAATTTTTTAAATGAAAATGACTGAGTCCTGCATAATAACATGCTGCATTTAAAAGTTCTTTATCCTGAGGTGACTTTTTTAAAATCGTAAAGTAAACAGACAAAGCCAGTTTAAAATTTTTTTGATGGTAATATGTTTTCTCTAAACCCAATAATGTTGCTGGAACAAACGAACTTTGAGGATATTTTTTAAGAAGATGTTTATACATTCTTATAGCTGATATTGGTAAATCTTCTTCAAAAAGACATTGTGCTAAATAATAAATAACCTCATCTATTCTTTCATAATCAGAATAATAATCAAGTAAAATTATGAGTTCTCTGGCACATTTCCAATATGCTTCCTCGTTAAATAGCTCGATGCTCCCTCGTAAAATTTGATTTGCTGCTCTCTTGATCTCTCTATCGAATTGTTGATCTTTCCTGGTTTGCGATTGATCTTGATTGGAACTATTCTTTAGAAATGCTATCGACTTAGCATTAACAGGCTTTACTGCCATTGATGTACCCGGTAAGACACCAATAATAGAGAGAATTAAGAGATAATTAATTAACCTAAAAATTTTCATACAATAAAGACCAGATTTTATTTTCCCTTGGACTTTTTCTTATCTAAGATTTTTTTCATTTTCTCAAGATCCTGATTCGCTCTTTCACGTTTCTTTTTTATCTCTTCAAGCTTTCTTAGTTCCTCTAAACGCTTTTTCCGTTCAAGCTTTGCGGTTTTGTCAAAATATTTGAAAACAGAAAAACGATGAGTAATTCCAACCGTAAACTTCCAATCATAATATTCCTTATGAAACAGGTCTGTCTTTTTAAGAGAATCGTAACTAGTTAACGAAAAATCAAACGCCAGGTCAATCGTGTTTTGCCACGGACCTAAAAATCGGACTCCAGGCGTAATTCTCATCGAATTCTGGCTGAAATCAACCTGACCTGGATTATTGAAGAAAATTTCACCGGAGTATTCTAAAAATACCTGGACCGACCGTACAGATAATTTAAATCCGCTTCCAATCAAGAGTTGATCAATCTTCGATTTAAAATATTTATCATAAATACTATGATCCATATAACCAATATTTAAATTTAATTTTAATGGATATGACGGAATAATATCTACCAAATCAAAGGTAAGTAAGGCTTTGGCACCCCAGCCAGGTTTGCTGGTGGAAAATATTTCGTAATAGACATTTGACACTTCAGCAGTCGGGAATTTATAAAATCCCATTAATCCAAATTTAAATGCATCGGTTGCAATAGGAGTTAAATATTTTAAACCGATTCGAGTGTCGCCAAAACGTCCCCAAATATGGTATTGGTCATCCTGGTATGGAATGACGTTTAAAAAAACTTCCATGTACTTAGCCAAACCGACAGTCGCATTCAAATTTGAGCTATAATATTTTGCTAAATTTTCGGGCCCGGTCTTTTCAATAAATGTAGAAAACGTGCCATTCACAAAAATATCTGTCGGATTGACAGGTTCAGCCGATAATACACGAAATAGTCCCTTACCTCCATTAATTGAGACTTGAGAATATACTCCCCCAGAATATAAACATAATGCAATACTAATAATAACGAAAGTTATTCTCTTCAATGCAGCACCTGCAATTTAATTCATAAATTTGTGCAAATTACTTTGATTATATCAATTATTATGCCATAATAAGCAGTATACTAAAAAATGTAATAAGGATATAACTTATTGATATTTAAATAGATATTTTTTTAATTGCAGATATGACATAAATTATCAATTTGTTATATTAAAAAACGGTGGTTCAATTTGATACAATAATTTTTTTTATTCTAATTTTGATCGAAAAATTACCACTTGATATTTCTACAATATAATTTAGCTGATTAAATTTTCAAATCCAATAAAAAATTGAATCAACTGCATAATTGTTAAATTTGTTAAGTACAAAAATGTAATTCAGCTAACCGTTTTCATCCAATTTTACAATGTATCTAAAGATGTTATATTTTTTTCTTTTTTATATAAAAAAGTCTATTTAAATATTGCTTATTATTTATTGTTTTATTATTATCTAAATGTGAAAAACCATGCAAACCTTTTTGATAATTTCTTGTCTAATTATTTGAATCCAGGGAATTAATAATGCAAAAAGAAGAAGAGTTGCTGATACGAAAAGCACAACGCGGTAACTTACAGGCCTTTGAAAATCTGGTTCATCGTTATGATGCAAAAATCATGCGATTAATTTTTAACATGGTCAATGACATCGAAGATACAAAAGATCTTTATCAAGAAGTTTTTATTAAAGTTTTTAAATCAATAAAGCAATTTCGCTTTCAAAGTGAATTTTATACCTGGCTGTATCGAATAGCAATTAATGCTTGTATCAATTTTAGAAAACGAAAAACATCCCATCAACACGAGTCCCTTGATGACTACCTTGATGAAAATAATAGCAATTGGAATATTGTTACTGTGATGGAAAATGTGAATCCTGAAAAGCATTTAATCAATAAAGAACTAAATGATCAAATTCAACAATCGATTGATAAGCTTTCATCGCAACAACGATCAGTATTTGTCTTAAAGCATTATCATGGTTATAAGCTAAGTGAAATTGCAAATATCTTGAACTGCTCTGAAGGAACAGTAAAAAATTATATGTTTCGAGCAGTTCAAAAGCTGAAAAAATCATTGGAAGCATATCACCATTTTTAGCCTGGAGCAAACATGGAAAAATGTAAACAATTTCGCCGATGGATCTTGCTGGCTGGATATGATGAACTTCCCGCCAATCAAAAAAATATGTTAGAGAAACATATTAAAAATTGTTCTGAATGTCAGTTGGATTATGAGGAAGCTGAAAAAGCTATGAGAATGCTTGATCAAAAGATCCAGCTTGAACCAACCGTTGTTCAATTGGAAACCAATCGTGCCGAGTTACATCAGCGTTTATTATTTCTCACTCAACCACGTTTCCAAAAGACATGGACAACAAAATTATGGCAGATCGTTTCACTGGACTTTGCACCTGTTTTACGTTTTGCAACTGCTGCGGCGTTATTGATAATTGGCATCTTTTTAGGTAATTTATTTTTCAGGTCAAGCGATTCAGGTTTTGAATTCGACCAACAGCAGCTCTCAGGATTGGACGAGGCAAAAATTTCAAACATCGAATCAATACAGTATGATCCCTTGACTCGACAGGTATCAATAACATTGAGCACAGTAAATGATATGACGATTCAAGGAAATGTGGAAAAAGCAGAAATTCAACAATTATTGGCACAAACTTTAATGACAGAAGATAGACCAAATATAAGACTGAAAACGGTTCGAGCACTTCAGCATACAAAATCATTGAATGAAAATGTAATACACGCTTTATCAGAACTCATTGATAAGGAAAAAAATCCCGGAATCCGATTAAAGGCTGTCAAATTGTTGACTTCGATCCCAATAACTTCGTCGGTAAAAAACACATTGAGCCGGGTTTTGATAAGAGTTTTATTAAATGATTCGAACTCCGCAATTCGAATTGAAGCTTTTAAGGGATTAAGCAAAATCGATAATGGTTCGGTTGCACCGGTGATATTGAGTGCTGTGAAAAACGATTCTAGTGAATATATTCAAACAAAAGCAAAACAAATTTTAGAGCGTACAGAAAATCCAGCTTTGCCAGAATAATCTTTGTACACTCGGATTTTAACTGTCATGAAGTTAACAAAGAAATTAATTTGAAATAACATAACAATCCATTTTAATAACAATTTTTAAGGAGGTCTTAAAAATGAAACTGAATAACTCAAAATTACTGGTTAGTTTTGTACTATGCCTGCTGATTTTAATTCCTACTCTAACATTCTCTCAAGAATTAAGAAAAGAAGGTCGCTACTACATTGCTGAGATTGAAAAGAAATTCGATGTAAACAAGGGCGGTAACCTGGTAATGGAAAAAATCCGGGGGGATGTTATCGTTACGACATGGGATAACAATGTCGTTAAGATCCATGAAATTCGCAAAATGGATGTATATACAGAGGCGGAAGCTAAAGCTGTTCTCAAAAAGACTGATGTAATATACCAAAAGAGCGGTAATACTGTTAAAGTTGGGGGGGAAGATAGTTATCGTTCTTATATGAGCAGCAAGTTTGAAGTCGTTTTACCTTCTGCATTTAACGTGGATATTGGCACCTCCGGTGTCTGGCGGTGACATTGATCTGATCCGAATTGATGGACCAGTCGAAGCCAAAACATCCGGCGGTGATGTTACTGTCAAAGAAACTTCGCGGGAAGTAAACATACATACTTCAGGCGGAGATGTTGAAATATACGATGTTCAAGGAAGAGTAGAAGCAAAGACTTCCGGTGGTGACATCCTTGTTAAAAACAATAAGGCAAAGGTTAGCGCCCACACATCTGGAGGCGATATTGAATTAGTCAACATCGGTGCAGAAGTCGATGCCCACACCTCTGGTGGAGACATTGAGGTTGATGGAAGCAAGGGTAAACTGGAAGTAGCAACCTCTGGTGGGGATATCAATTTAAAAAATGTCAATGATGTTGTAGAAGCTAAGACTTCTGGAGGCGACATCGACGTCACCAATGTAATGAACGGCATTTACGCGAAAACATCTGGCGGTGACATTGATCTGATCCGAATTGATGGACCAGTCGAAGCCAAAACATCCGGCGGTGATGTTACTGTCAAAGAAACTTCGCGGGAAG
>SMTZ1_10008635_pt1 | contig 14730 bp, 8 predicted proteins | sample DeeMarSWOR136_30_FD_25667 | JGI IMG/M metagenome (IMG submission 25667) | reverse complement strand
CAGGCTCCGCTACGCTCTGCCTGCCGGATTGCAGGAGAAAGAACGTGGATAACTCTCTAATCCAAGTTGGTACATAATTCGGGGTCAGATCAGGAGCCCAAGAATCGGAAGAATCGCGTTGTACCGATGTCCGATGAGAGTTCTCAACTCCTGGTTAACATCCAGGCTCAGGCCATAGAAGGCCATCCCTATGTCTTTGTTTCACCCAAACGTCTTGAGAGGATAAAGGAACGTCGAAAGATTGGTAAGTGGAATACGAGGTCCGAACTAGTCAATAATTTGACGAGGGATTTCAATGTGATTCGCCGCAGGGCAAGGGTGGCAGAGTGTACCATTCACGACCTCAGGAGATCAGCTATTACCAATTGGGCTCAAAGCTTGCCCATTCAGGTAGTTCAGACGCTTGCGGGTCATTCCAACATAGCAACAACGAAGAAATATTATCTCGCTGTGAGGTCCGAAGACATGGCTTCTGCGAACCAGTTGCTAAATAGCATTCTGGCCAAAACTCAGGACGATTGACACCAAATTGACACTTTTTGCTGGTTCTTACCCTATTGAAAGGCAAAAGGAATTGACAACATGTGCCAGAAGTTGCTATATTTCAGGAACTTAACGTTTTTTGCGCCCGTAGCTCAGTTGGACAGAGCAACGGATTTCTAATCCGTAGGTCGCAGGTTCGAGTCCTGCCGGGCGTGTTATTGTAAGGTTTAAGTTGCAAAGTATTTACGATTGCCCGGATTTTCTCTGCGTGTCGGAAAAACCCTCATTTTTCCCGAGTGGGTCAAAAGTGGGTCAGTCAGGTCGCTTCTCAGGATTTTTGACTGCACCTGTCTGGCCTTTTCCGAATCACTTTTTCGCGTAGTCTTGATGTCACTATGGCCAGCAAGTTTCTGTACCACATGAATTGGTAATACATTTGCCCAGTTGGTGATGCAGGACCTCCGTAAATCCTGGAGAACAATACTTCTTGTGGACCTCTGCCTTTGCGTCTAAATTCGCTGATAAGCCTTTCTATTTTCAATCTTTTTGCCATCTGAAAATCTCCTTTTATTTGAAAGGAGAAGACTCGACGTGTAAAACTTACTGATGATTCAAAAAAATTGTAAAAATTAGATGTCTAAACCTTCGAAGGCGGCGCAAGTTTAATAAATCTTTGTATGGTATGTATCAACAAGAATCTCCTTATGTCTGTATTAAAACCTATCCGGATCTTTGGCGGAAGGGGCGCTATCGGGTGGATTTGACTGCTGAGCTTGACTTGGAAATAGACGGTATAAATGCCGCTTTGGAACAATTAGACTATCACATAATCGATGCCGACCAGTGGGGCCAATCTTACGTTCATAACCGCGATCCCAGACGAACGGCTGAACTTGATGAGGTAGAGGACCAAGATTCTTACGTTAAACTGGTCCTTCGCAATGGCGATCTTGACGAGGCAGAGATTACCGAAGCAAAGAATTATTTGAGCAGAATATTTGATAGGATTTATCAATTATCTTACGAGCGTTACCAAGAAAATAATTGCAGTTATGCCCTTCCTTTTACATATATGGAAAAATACTGATAAAAGCCTGATTTGTCAGCTGTGGAAATAAGATTTGAATTATTATTGCAGATAAGCGATACTTTCGCTTCCAATTTAATATATCCAACTCGAAGGCAGAAAATTTTTTTTGTATTTCTTCGGTAAGAAACGCTCCGGAAGATACCTCTATTTGATATGGGTACTATTACAAAATCTGGAGTTATGCTATGGCGAGAATCACAGTTGTAAATGATAGGATATCAAGCCGATTTCAATGCTCCTATATACCAGGATCGAATAACCTTGACAAATCGGCCAAGACCAAAGATTGGAGGTCATTGATGACCAAGATAGCGGAATTCTGCCCATACCTGGATGATCCGGATGGCTGCAAAAAAGAACTCCTTAAACTGATTCTTCTTCCGATTAAGTCTCGGCTGCTTCAGATTGTACCCTTTTTTTGCATTCCTTCCTACACATAGTTTTCTGTTTTCTCCTATCCTTCCGGGTCCTTCAAAAAAACCGCCTCCAGACTGCCGCGGTTCTGGGTGGGATGTTGGGCTGGTTATTATTTGGTGGAGTGTGGGTCCAGGGGCAACGGTCAAACTAATGTGACTCAGCGATCCTCGAGAGTCCCCTCTACTTAGCCACCTTTAGCGAGAGCTATAGTAAGTATCTCCAAAGGCCCGGCGTTGAATCGAATCCTACCGTCTGTGGCTTTGAGCGGTTTCACCGACCGCTCAAGTGCATCGCAAATCTCTGCTTGCGACCATCCTGGAGGCTGCTTAAGTGAACCTTGGATTGGGCGGTTCGAGACATTCCAAAACCTTAAAATTAGGCGTTGATTGTCTTCCGCAACTTTGAAAGCTAACAATGGCCCACCAGAAAAGTCAATGTCAAGAGCTTTCAGGCCGGATACAGCCGGGGACTGTCCCGACACCTGCAGGAACGGTGGTGTAGCAAACTGTTGCGCCTCCTGTACAACCTGCACCGGATCAAACTTCTCATTGATCAGGACGATCCGGTAGCGGAACGTCCATTTGTTCCAACCACCCTGTCCGAATTGCCAGTCATTGCCGGTCAAGTTCATCATGGGCATCGAGGTAATATTAGTTGGGATGTTGGAAGCGTTATGGCCAAAACGCAGAAGCAGCGCATCCGGGGTGAGAAGTATTGCCGTTCGGCCTTCCCCGCTTGCCGCTGCAAAAGTCACGCCAGCAAATAACTCGGGATTGGCGCCAGGAAGATCATCGCCACCGGATTGCTTAGGGCCGGCTATGAGAATGGCCCCTGGTGCATCATACCGGTACGTTGGATTCTCTATCGCGAATGGAAAGCAGAATTCAACCGTCTGAGGATCATCGGACCATCCAAACTTCAGCCGATAGGTAACGTCGATCCAGGGATTTGCCGCGTGAAAGAACCACTTACTTTCCACCCGAAAGCTCGACTGATCGAAGTTTGCCATGATCTGCACTCCCCGGTCTGTCCTTCGGCTCACCAGCTTCCGCAGAACGAGTTCGGCCGATGCGGGGAGAGATTCTGGAAAAACTGAATCAGGCTTGGCCCGGCTGCGATACAGCGTATGCTTAAACTCACCCAAGGATAGGCTTTGATTCCTGGACACCCACACTTGTCCCTCAGCATCGGTAATGGAGACTACACCACATTGGTGTGGGTCGAAGACTACACGGCCACCTCGCCACTCGAAAGTCATTTCTTCTGGCGTAAAATCACTTGCGTTCGGCGCAAGATGCGCCGCGAGTTTTGGTGCTATGGACCGGCCGATGTCCATCGCCTGCGTCACCGCACTCGCCCGAGCACCGGCCGACAAGGCCGCTCGTTTACGATCCGTTCCACCGAAATCGTGTTCAGCGAACTTCAACAGTTCTACAAAACCGTGTCGGAGGAGAGTGCGGCTCTTGTTGTCGCCACGGCCCACCATGGTCTCCAAAGCCTGTGAGGCCTCGGCCAGTCGGAGCAGCCGCTCGGCCTCGCGGAATCCTGCGGTCAGTCCTGCCAGATGCGCAGCCCACTCTTCCCAACAGATGCCGAACGAGCCTTCTAAACTTGGGACCGTCAGCTTTTTCTCACGGATTTCCCGCTCAGCAGCGAGGAAAAAATCCTCGTATCGTCCGTCTACGATCCGAACGGTCCCGTCAGACTCCGCATTGAACTTCCGAACAAATGCCGAAAAATCCTCAGTTTGTGTCCAATTGTCCCATCCTGTGCCCAGCAATAGAATGCTGGAAATCGGGTAGTTCTCGCCGTAGGCTTGGTAACGTTCGATTGTTTGCTGAATAAACTGCTTTCGCTTCCTGAAAACCTCTTCAGTGTTTCGATCACCGAAGGATTGCAGTTCAAAGGCGTTCCACTTCTCACCCGCCATAGCCGCCAGGCAATAGGCCTCAGCATAGCCACCCCAGCTCTTTGTATCTTGATACAGATCCCAGCGCACAAGGATGCGTTTGCCGTTTGGCGCCTTCCACCAGAACAGTGGATATGGATCTCGGTGGTGATGGTAGCTCTCTGCTCGAAGCCGATAGATCCCCCTGCCCAAAAAATCGAAACCACAATCTGTGAGGATGTTAGCGATACCCCACGTCATTCCGGGATTCTCCATGATCAATGCTGTCCGAGCTGGCACACCTGTAGATTTCTCAATCGGGATAGCCCCGTAGCAGGCTCGAATCGCCGTTTCGGTGTCCAGGATGCCCCAAAGGAGCACACTGTAGTTACCAGCGTAACCAATGCGACCCCTACGGACTGCATTGTGGAGTCGTGCACTACCAGCTTGACCACGATGACGCTGGTAAACCTCATCCCAGAGAGTTCCATCAAGGTTCCAGCAAACCTCATTTCCTTCTGCCGCATCTAAGTAGTAGTCAAGAAGTGCTGCCATCCTTAGCTCGATCTCAGTGGTCGAGCCACACCAGTTATAGTCGAGGTGTTTGTCTTGGGCCAAATAAACGGTCCATTGCTGGCCTCTCTCTGTCGCTTGGCAGACAACTGTAAAAGCAAGCAGTATACCTAACCAGACGTGACAGAGGGAAACTGTTGTAGATCTCTCAGGGGAAGTGCGTTTATTTGTCATTTGATTGTCCTTGTTTACGTAAGGGCGTTGTTTTAACGGGAATACGTCGACCCATGTAAAACTCATCATAGTGAATTATACCATCAGACGCAAATTCTCGCAATTGGGATGTAGGTGACCATCGGCTGTCCAGGACTACTACTCTATGTCCTACAACAAACTGTCTCCCGGTAGTCGTGGGTCGGTGTGGTTATTCCTTTGCTCGTTGCTTACGTATGTAGTGGGCGATGGAAATAGTGGCTTTCTTCTCTTCCGATACAGGCTCTTTCCTCTGAGCCATTCTTAATCATGATTTGAGCCTGTCGATGATTCCTTTTCGGAAATACAGACCCTGATTGACAATGGACTTGCAGCGGTCCTCCAGCTTAGCCATAACCGCACTATTGTAGGGGGTGAACTCTGAGGCCCACTTGACATTCTCTTCGACCTGATGGTGATTGTCACAACCGATAATATTGGTACTGACCGGGATCGAGAAGTTGTAGAACAGAGATTCCTTCATAGTAATTGTACCTGGTTTGTTCGTTGCCATTCGTTTGGGTTGCTCATCAAGCGGAGGAGGGGTCCATGTCGACAGCATCCGACCGCGTGTGGCAACCTTCATACCTATAATACCCATTTTCTTCTCCAGCGCGACAGGTAACAGGTGTTCGATAAAGCTGTATTGATGCTTGTCGGCCGCGTTGAACGCCATCAGGAGCGTGTCAAAAGGATATTGATTGACGGCCTCAATGAGGATGAAAGGATCATAATGTCCGGTTATCCCCAAAAAGCGTACAATGCGCTGGTCTCTGGCTTTTTCAAGTGCCTTAATTGCTCCGTCTTTGGCGAAGATTCGATCTGTGTGCTCCTTGGTCTGGACGTTGTGAAGCTGCCAGCAATCAAGGTGATCGGTTTGCAACCGCTCAAGGCTCTGTTCCAGCAAACGCATGGAGCCGTCATAACTGCGGTCATGCGTTTTGGTTGCTAAGTACACTTCGTGACGTCGATGTTTCATTACAGGTCCGATGTGCTGTTCACTTTTGCCTCCACCATAGGATGAAGCTGTATCAATGTAATTGACACCCAAATCAATGGCCTTATTGATGACCGCCTCGGCCTCAGTCCGATTGCTAGTCTCAATGACAGCCTGTCCGCCAAGGCTGAAGATACCTACGCGGTGACCGGTTTGTCCGAGATTCCGTGTGGGCATGGCCTGATAGGTTCGTGGATTGTATGGCAGCGGTCGACCTTTGGAATCTCTGGCAATGGGTGCATTTTCAGTTTGTGCCGATGTACTCTTTGCGGCCACCGCTAATGTTGCGGCCATACTTGTACCAATGAATGTTCGACGATCAAATCGTTTTTGAGAGCGTTCATTTTGTTCCATAATTACCTCCTATTCTCTATATCGTATAGAGGATTTGCACCAGTATACATAATGTGAGACTCGTTGTCATCTGTATTTTCCCGCTACTTAATTGCTGAATAGGCAATACTTCACTAAGGTCGTCCTCGGTTGAGGCAGTTGAGGAGTTCGATGGAAGTGTCACTCGACATGGAGCAACCTTTGGCACTTCAGGGCTATCGCTCCGGGCCTTTCACATAAACCCCCTGATTTTGCTATCAGGTCATTCGAGTATTATCGTATAGACATCATCTGGGTAAAGGCCATCAACCGTTTCGCTGTGAATGATATGGTCCGGACCTATCTGTTGATCCTTGAAGAAAACACGAATAACAGCTCCCACGGGATAAATGCCCCACGGTCCTTTCTTCAATTTGAGCAGCCCGTAGCCGAATGCCATACCCACATCTGTTTTATCAACTAAAGTCTTTCCATCAGCAGCATAAAGGCAGATAGAGACATCCGAAAGAGAAACCTTGTTATTTTCGGAGTTAAAACAGATCGGCGGCCATCCGATATGGTTGCGTGTACCGGGATAATGGTTATCTGGGCGAATTAACGAGACCGAAACGTAGTGTGTCTCGGGCCGGGGGTACATGCGGAAGTCATCAAACCACAGTGTAGTTGATTCGCCTTTTTTCCCTCCACCAGTTTTTATTTCCGCTCTTGTCTTCCGAGCAGGGACTTCAAAGGCGTCTCCTACCTGCAGCCATTCACCATTCAGCATAACATATCCACGGCAGAGATTGGTTGAAGCATCACTTGTGATCTTTAACAAATATCCATCGCTGGCTGGGTATGACAGAGCCAGAGGTCCTAAACTGCCCCTGCGGTACTGCGGAGGAATAGTCGTGGCCAGGTTTGCCCTGGCGGTTCGGCCCCCAACATCGCGCAGTTGGATCTCGAACCAGTGATCGGGGCTCCAGGTGCCGTTGCCGCACAAATGGACAAGGCCGGGATGCGAAGCATCAGCGGGAGTTTCGATTCCGGCTCGACATATCAGCACTACATCTCGGGTATCCATCTCCACCTTGCTGGCAAGTCCATTGTAGCCTACTCTTCCATTGATGTGTATCCAATATCGCCCATTTTTCTGCTCACAGCGGAACTGTTCCGGATTGCTGCGCCAGATTCGCCAGAGTTCCTCGTTGATCTCGCTCGAGTTAAAATCATCGCGAATCGTCGCAGTACAGCTAACTCTATTCAAGTCCCTACTCGAATGATAGCGGGGATAGCCGAAACTGTAACTTCCGTGGAACAGGGATTTCCCTTCCTTATCCTTGGCTATAAGCATGGCCTTGAATGGGCCTTCGATTTCACGTCCGACCTGATAATTGGCCTTAATCCGAATTTCGCCACCAGATCTGATTCGCTGTGAATCTGCTTTGAATATTTCTTTTGTTCCAGTGCAGGATTCGATCTCGATTTGGGCATCTGCTACGGTTAGATCTGCAGAGCACGTTTCAATCTTAAAACTGAAAGTTTCTATTACGGGTATCCATTCCAGCAGTTTCCCTTGCTCCGAAGAAAAGTCCGCTGTGAAATGGTCCGTGATCTGCGGCTTTATTAATACCAGCCCTTTTGCTATGGTGATTTTGTCGGTTTTCAATGGTGCTATGCGCCGGTGGAAGTCCGTTTTCTTGTTACGACCTGAGACTATCGGCACCCCGAAAAATATTGTTATTGCCATCATTAGGCTGAACCTACAAAACAATTTATTCTTCATTCTCTTACTCCTCATAGTTGGCTTTCAATTTCAATGAAACGTGTCCACACGCTGTGGATCCTATGATACCAAGACATTCCTTCGTGTTCAACAGTCTCAATTGCAAGACAACCCTTGTAATTCAAGCCTATGAGTGTGGATCTCCCACCAGACAGCCTCCCGGCTGTCGCGGGTCGGGGTGGGATGGTTTGTAGCACGGGTGGCGTACAAAGATATCCTTCGGACAAAGGAAAAAGCTGTTAAGGTCTGGTGAGATATAGGCTTGAAATCAAGCAAGATTATATCACTTGACGACGAGCCGTACAGTCTGGTAGCATATGCCTTGACGTCTTATGCGGCAAGGCCCGGAGACTCGGCACATGGTACCGTATTGGGTGTTGGCATTACCGTAGGTGCAAACATGACATATCTTAAAGATCACCTGTACGGTTGGCATGTACTGGTCGGAATAATTCTGGCAATGATGCTGTTCGGGTGTTCGCCGCTGCCCAGGCAAGGCGCGGGTCCCGAGCCTCCGGTGGTTCCGGCCGAACCGAACGAAGCTGCTGCCCAGTCGGAGAAAATCACCCTTTCCCTGGAATTCGAACCCGGGACGAAGACCCGTTACCGGGTGACCACCGAGGCAGTTACGACCATGGAAGGCCCGGAGACCGCGGTCCGGGACAACGCTTCGACAGCCCCCTTCCCGAAGGTGTCCGAATCGAGCGAAGTGGTCTTCACACAGGAGGTTTTGGGGACGGTGCCCGAAGACACGAACGCGGTTGTAGCTCTGGTAACGATCGAGCAGGCCAGGTATGTGCGCACGTCCACCGGGCAGCCCGATCTGGCGTTCGACAGCCAGAAACCCGCGGACCAGAACAGTCCCTTTGCCAAGCTGATCGGCCAGACCTATACCATCGAAATCAATCCCTTGGGTTACGTTTCCGGGGTATTCAATCTCCGTCCGGCGCGACTGGCCGTGCGGGGCCCCACCGCGGCCCATGCCGCCGCCCTCGATCTGGTAAGCCCGCCAGCCATCTTCTCGCGTCATGGATCCTTCAGCCTGCCCGGGCCGGACGTCGGATCCCTGGCCATAGGCGGCCGGTGGCGGGGCGTGCAACAGGTCACCCTCAAGGCACCCGGCACGGACATGGATCGGATGGGAACTCACAGGTTCGAAAAAATTTACCTGCTGGAGAGCGTGGAGCAGCGGCCAGTAGGCACCGTGGCTATGGTGGTCTTAACGGGTTCACCCAGACCCAGGAAGACCCCGGACGGCCGCTTGGCGGAGGTCCCGTTTCTGTCGTGTTCATATGTAGGGAGCGGGGAATTCAACTTGGATGCGGGCCGAGTTGAGGGCTACTTGGAGCACCTGGAGGTGCGCATGCCATTGCCGGGAACCGGATCGCCGCCTGCTGAAGAAGACCGCATCGTAATCGCAACGCGTTTCTGTTGGGTACAGCGGCTTGACCTGGACTGATACTACCCGGAAAAGAACCAAGATATTGGCCCGGGAATCTTTGGGGGCCAATCCTGATGGAGGAGGTGGTCCCTCGGACGCGGGGAAAACACTTGTGTTATCGGTGACAGTGGTGTATAATTGTTCGCAGGGTACCTGATTTCGGGTTTGGTGCGACCCGGCCCCCGCAGCAGAATTGGTGTGTTTGGAGGGTCTGTACTTGTGGTTAATGTCAATCGTAGTCCCAGCGAGGTAATTGTCCCTAAATCTGTGGTTGAGGTATAACAAATAAGGTTTAAAATGTTTAGGAAGGAGGCAAAACTATGTGTAGAAGATGTGTTCTTTTTTGTTTGGCCTGGCTGTGCCTGTATCTGACCGCGGCCCCGGTAGCCGATGCTGAGGGCACGGATCCGGGAATGGACAACCTGGTGGCCTGGTGGAAGCTCGACGACGGTCCGGGTAGCACCACTGTCACCGACTCCAGCGGCAATGGCCGTCACGGCAAATTCCCCTCGGTAACGGGCCATCCCGCGTCCGATGATCCGAAGTGGGTCGTTGACCACGAGGGCGGCATGTCTCTCCGTTTCGATGGGACGGACTATGTGAGATGTGGAGGGGGTAAGAACCAGGGGCCGCATGCGGACCCGAACGACCTGAGCTCTTGCACGGATCCCCCCACCTGGGCCGACTTCGATGGCGAGTCCTTTACTATCGCCACGTGGGTCAAGGAGATCAATTCCAATAACTGGGCCACGTTCGTGGGCAAGGGTGAGCGCGCATACAAGCTGCAGATGCTCTTCGCCAGAACCCTGGTCCACTGGGCCTATCCCCGCACCCCCGCGGGCGGTTATGCCGCGGGTGATGCGCAGGACAATGTGTGGAACCATATAGCGGGCATGTGGGATAACGACCAGGAGTATGCCAGCATCTGGGTCAATGGTGAGCTGGCGGGCACGAGGACCGACTGGGTCGATGTAGTGACGAACCCGGGGAGCAACAACTACGATCCCGATGCTCCCGGCCGGCGCATCGACAGCGACTGTGAAGTGACGCTTGGTGCGCGCGTCAACGAGGATTGGGGCACGACCGGTGACGAGGACAACCGTCGGTTCAAGAAGTGTGGCTGCCCGCAGCCCGCAGGGCAACCCTATGTGGGCACTGCCATGGACGGCTTGCTGAGCGATGTGCGTATGTACAATCGCCTGCTTACCGGCGACGAGATGCTCTATCTGTTCACCCTGGGTTTCGCCAAGGCCACCCGGCCGGACCCGCGTCACGAGAGCGTGCTCGACGAGGCTCCGCCGATCCTGTCCTGGACGCCCGGTGAAAGGGCCACTTCGCACAACGTGTATTTCGGCGAGAACCTGGCGGATGTGACCGCCGGCGCGGCTGGAACCCTGCTCGGCTCCCTGGATGGGAACACCTTGGGCCTGGACCAGTCGCTGGAACCCGGCAAGGTGTACTATTGGCGGGTGGAAACCGTGAATCCGGATGGTATCGTGGCCGGTGACGTGTGGAGCTTCGAGCTCAAGAAGAGCAAGGCCTCGGGACCCAATCCGCCGGACGGCATGAAGTGGGTGGATCCCAACACCACGTTGACCTGGGAACCCGGCGTGGATGCCACGATGGCCATAGTCTACTTCAGCGAGAACCGGGACGACGTGGTCAGCAGCCAGGGTGCCACGATGGTCGTCCAGGGCGATGTGTGGAGCTTCACCACCAAGGGTCCCGACGTAGGCGGCCTGCTGGGCAGTTACTTCAATAACCAGAACCTGCAGGGCAATCCGGTCCTGACCCGGGTTGAGGGCCCGCTTGCTTTCGAATGGCAAAACGCGTCACCGGAACCCGATGTGGTGGCCGAAGACGGATTCTCCGCCCGGTGGGAAGGCCTACTGGAGGTGCCGATTACGGATACGTACATGATCATGGCCCGCAAGGACGATGGGGCTGCCTGCTGGATTGACGGTGAGGTGGTCTTCTACGACATGCTGGCCTCCTGGGGCATTTCCGAGGTCAAGGGATTTGTCGAGCTTGAGGCAGGCAAGCACAAGATCGTGGTGGAGTACTTCGATGTGGGGTACAACGCCCAGATAGAGCTGCTCTGGAGCACCGAAAACATACCTCTGCAGACCATTCCCATTCAAGCGCTGTCCGCCCCACCCAAGGCCAGCAGTCCGCGTCCTGCGGATGGTGCGGTTAACGTAGCTGTCGAGGACCTGACCCTGATGTGGTCTGCGGGTCACAAGGCTACCAAGCACCAGGTGTACTTCGGCAAAGATCGCGATGCCGTGGCAGCTGGCGACCCCAGTGTTGACATGGGTCTGGTTGACGAGACCATGCTCACACTCCAGGCAGAACGGGGCCAGATATATCACTGGCGTATCGACGAGGTGAACGACCTTGATCCGGAGAGCCCGTGGGCCGGGGACGTCTGGAGCTTCACCACCGCGCCGTTCGTGGTACTGGATGACTTCGAGACCTATGGTGCCGAATCGCCATATTTGGTGTTCTCGAAGTGGCAGGATAAGTGGGGCCTGCAGGACATCGTAGATAACGAATGGGTCGAATTGGCTGAGGGCAACGGCTCGGGCGGTCAGCTTGGTACATTGTACGCCCCGTACTTGGAGACCATGGATGTCCATGGAGGAGCAGGGCAGTCCCTGCCGCTGGCGTACGATCACAACGATGTGGCCGACTACTCCGAGGGCACGCGATGGTTTGACCCACCCAAGGACTTCACCGAGGACGACGGCGCAACCCTGGGCGTGTGGTTCAAGGGACGCCAGCCGCCCACATCCAGTGTGACTTACGCAGACGCTAAGTTCATGCTGGAGGTATCGGGCAGTGATATCGGCGGCACGCACGATGAATTTATATTCGCGTACAAGAGCACTGAAACCGCTGACCTGATTGTCCGGATTGATGAGCAGGAGGCTACCAATGGTTGGGCCAAGGCGGGCGTGATGGTCCGCTCGGGCCTGGCTGATGACTCGGCCTACATCTTCTGCTTTGTTACACCAGAGAATGGTGTTGTCGTAGAAATGCGCGGATCTGACGGTGGTAATCAAAGCGGCCTTGTTGCTCAGATACCGGATGCAAATGCCCCGCACTGGGTGCGCATCCAGCGTAATGGCACGGGTGCCATCATATGCTGGCAGCGCGAGGATGGCAGTGAATGGCAGGAGTTGTATAGGACGGTTCTTTTCTTTGATACTCCGCCCTGTATGGGTCTGGCCATGACCTCCCACACCAGCAGCGAGGTCAACACCACGATATTCTCCAATGTGGCGTTTGACGGCACCCCGTTAACTCTGGTGGACGTGGATTACAAGGAGATCGGCGTACCGTTCAACACCCCAGCGCCTCTGTATATTGCAATCAAGGACGAAGCGGGCAACCAGGCCAAGTTGGGGTATCCTCCGGTGGACCGGGTCGCTTCGCCCGCGAACATCCCCGAGTGGACCGAATGGCTTATTTCACTGTCTGTGTTAGAGGGCCTTGATCTGACTAGAATCACTCGTCTGACGCTGGGCGTGGGCCCGGAGGTCGATGCCGATCCGGAGGGTGCCGGCGTGATGCTTTACGATGACATCCGTATCTACAACAGCAGCCAATCGGCTCCGACAATGGAGGTTCACGTCATCGAGGACTTCGACACCTATGGTGACCAGGCCGAACTGGATGAGGTTTGGGTAGACCACCAGGGCCTCAATGGTGAGGTGACACGTACACTGGTAACCAGCGGCGGGATGGAGAACAGCCAATACTTACAATGGGATTACCATTCGTACGGCGAAGGTCCTCCCAAGATGGACAACAGTGAGAGCGTGATGATATTCGACGCTCCTATCGATTTTGCTTCCTACGGTGAGAGCTTCAAGCTCCGTCTGTCACTGCGCCGTCGTCCGGGCAGTGACAGGGTGGGATTAATCTATGTGAAGTTTTACCAAGGTGGCCCGGCCAATGACCCCAGTTTCTTGTCGGGTGAGGCCTGGATTGTGAAAACTGAAACCAACTGGTACCCCAACGGGTATGCCCCCATCGGTAACACCGTGGAAGGTGGTCAGCCTTGGGCCACAGATGTTGACCTGCTGACCGATGGAGAATGGAGCACGGTGGAGATCCTACCCGAGAACATCATCCCGGGCTGGGGCGGCAATCCTCAGACCTTCGAGGGTCTGACTGAGGTGACCGGTATGGTCATCGGCGGCTCTGAGGGCCAAAGTGAGGCCCAGGGCACAATTGATGTGGACAGCATCGAGATTGTGTACGAGCCCTAATTGCCAGGTCGATGCGCAGTTAGATGCACTACTGAAGGGCTGCGTGTCTCAGACACGCAGCCCTTTTCTTTGGCCCTACTTTCGGGAGAGGGCCAGTAGAAGCGCCAAACGGAATCTTTAGAAGAGTGACAGGGCATCGCTAAAATGCCCCATTTTCGCGAGTTGTAAAATGCTATAATCCTTCAAAAAGTCACCTTTCTCATGAACTAAAAAACACCCTGATTTCCAGGTGACAGTGTGTCTCCAGAATGTCTCCACAAATGTTGATTTTGCCTATATCAATTCCGAATAAATATTAATTTTTTGCGAAAATGCAAATATTTCATGATAATTTTTTATTTTTTTCTGATTATCCTTCCTAACATATATCAACATTAAGTATACGGAGGAAAAGAAATGTATCAAACATATAATCCGTAATTGTCAGATGGACATAAGTAACTTATTTTGCAATTGTTTAGTTTTGTCAAAGGTGGATCCACTCACTTAGCCAAAATCGCTTGCGAGAGTGGCATCATTGTGATATCATAGAACCCGTAGCAGGCAGGAGTCCTATCTTCTAAGGAGCCAAATGAGAAATTTCAGGTTAGCTCACCAATCATACGGGAGTCTGTACAGTGTAGTTCTTGAAGAAGAAAGTAGCAGTACTGTTTTGGAGGATCGAAAAATGAAACACTTCAACAAATGGTTTATGGCAGTATGTATTCTGGCGCTGACCGCGCCGAGCTGGGCTATACCGTGGCCCATGTGGGAATTCAACAACGATGGGGATCTCGAAGGCTGGAGCCGCACTGGCAACGGGCAGATTACCCAGTTCGAGGTTAGGGACGGCAAGCTCGTAGTTGGAATCGTCGCCAGCGCTGGTGACGCATTCATCAACGGACCGGCTGGTCCTTATAACGCCGATGAAGTGACAGGATTTTTTGCCAAGATGCATCATTCGGCCGATCCCACCGGTTCCGGGAACAGACAGTTTTTCATGTTCCCCCGCGGCGCAACACACCAATGGATCGGTTGGGAGCCGCCAGCCGTTGATCCCACCGATGGGGTTGTCTATGTCGATCTAACTGCCGAGGGCGTTGAAAAATGGCAGGGTCAAATCAATAACATCCGTTATGACTTCAGTAATATCCCAGAGGCCTATACTGTGGAGATCGATTGGGTCAGGCCTGAAGGCCTCTTTATCGACAATGAGAGCTTTGAGTATTGGGACAACCTCAATGACAAGATAAGAGACTGGGAGCTAATTGGTGATCAGGACAAATTCAATTTCA
>SMTZ1_10010068_pt1 | contig 14733 bp, 13 predicted proteins | sample DeeMarSWOR136_30_FD_25667 | JGI IMG/M metagenome (IMG submission 25667) | reverse complement strand
TTTCAATTGAGAATGTCAACTGTGACGAAGAAGAATTGGAAATCATGAAAATCCAGAGACTGAACTTAACCAATCTATAAACGCGCCTGTCCATAGCAATCTAAAAGAGTGAACAAAATATGATAATACCCCTCAAATTTGCAGAAAACGAAACTCTCTAAACTGGGTCTGAAACTGCGAGAGCATCCACAATATTAACTCGCCCTTAGGATCAAAACCTGAAAAAAAGTGAGTTCGCGGGAAAACCGGGTGATGCCACCATTTGTCCGAAGTTCAAATTCTCACATGCGCGCGCATCATCTAATCTGTGGTATAAAGTTCTCTGGAGGGTTTTAAACCTACCCCATTTTTATCCACACGTTCAATCCAGTAGCATTGGTATGACCGCGATCCAAGAATTATGCGCGCGCAATGCTTTTCTTGTATACTTGTTGAGGCGTTCTCCTAAATGGTCTTGATCTATCTTGGACAACAGGTCTTTAGACATAGATTCACTATTCATAGTTCTTTCCAACGCCAAACAAGGAATGTTTGTAACAGCACCCAGATAAAATAGCCATAGGTAACAATTGTTTGTAGAAAAGCTACATGTGGAGCAAGTGGGTCCACAAAAATTGCTATAGAGACCGCAAAGAGAACAATGCCTACAAGTCCAAAATAGTATTCTGAATTGGTAAAAAGGATTGTGAATTCATCAATTCATTATATAGTGGCGATATCACCCGTTTTATTCCCGCAACTCCCCCTTTTTTTAAACATTCACGGGGAATAGTAATTCTTCTCTGAAACCTTGCAATTATAGGTTGTGTTGTTGGATATTGAAAAAGACCACTTAGTTGCCTGCCATCTATACTAAACATATTTGAGAAGCTCAACCGGAATTTCGAAATTCTATTGCCTACTCTTCCAAATTCTATTATAGTGAATACAGTGATTAATAGACGAAATGATGCAAATCATGAATAGACAAAATCTTGCTTATGTCTATGCCGTTCTTTCAGTGTTGTTGTGGGGTACGGTAGCATCTGCATTTAAGCTAACACTGCGATACTTAGATGTTATTAGTATGCTCTTCTTTGCCTCACTCTCTTCATTAGTCCTTCTTTTCGGAATATTGATAGTGCAAGGTAAGCTTCTTCTTTTAACGCGTTACTCGAGGCAGGATTATCTTCATTCACTTCTCTTGGGGGCATTAAACCCTTTTTTCTATTATATTGTTCTGTTTAAGGCGTACTCGCTTCTCCCCGCACAAGAGGCTCAACCGCTAAATCAAATGTGGGCTCTAATTTTGCCGTTGTTCTCAGTGATATTTCTCAAACAACGAATACTGTTGAAAAGCGTTTTCGCTCTCATTGTCAGTTTTTTAGGGGTTTTGGTCATTGTGACACATGGAAATCCGTTTTCTCTAAGTTTTTCGTGTCCAATAGGAACACTACTAGCGGTAGGAAGTGCCTTCATCTGGGCATTATTCTGGATTAGTAACTTGAGGGATACAAGAGAAGAAGTATCCAAATTATTTTTGAACTTTCTTTTCGGTGTCTTCTATATTGCTGTTGTACAGCTAATCCAAGGAGGGTTCCAAGTTCCACCTATGTGGGGAGTTGTAGGTGCTGTCTATATTGGATTCTTTGAGATGGGCATTACTTTCATCTTCTGGATGAAGGCGTTGCAGTTATCTGAGACTACTGCAAAGATTACCAACATCATATATTTAATTCCATTTCTCTCGCTCATGATAATAACCGTAATGTTGGGGGAAGCAATATTATGGTCTACTATAATCGGTTTAGTTTTGATAATAGGTGGGAATATGCTTCAACAATGTGGACGAGGGAGACTTTAACAAGCATTTGCGCTAATAATTTCGGTGCGCGCGCAATAGGAAAAGCAGAAGAATGCATGCAAAGTAATCAATAGAGAAATGAGCGTTGAAGAAGAATGTTCGACGATTTTGGAGAAAAATGGTGCATGCATGCTATTTGAATCTTCTCACGAATTCCTTTGTTTGATATTCGTATTCTCTGCTTTCAACGTCAACCTTGAACTTATTCCCTTCTTCAGCAAGTGTCACGTTTACATAACCAATTTGATTTTCGTCTACAAAATATACACAGCAAGAGCCTCGTTCAGTAATTTTTAGACCAATTTTGTCACGAAAATATTCTACAGCCTTGTCCAAAATCTCTTCTTGAACCTTTTTTGTTTCAAAAGAAACAACAATCATGTTCCATACCTAACCTAAACATTGGATTCGCCAACTTTTATTTTTTTTTGCTGCGAGCGCATATGAAAAATGTTAAATAACGTTTGATATGAAAATAAATGAGTGGAGGATTTATATGAGAAAAGAAAAAGCTATTGCTAGAAACACTGCTATCATAATAGCGATAATCATAATATTCGTAGCTAGTTTTGCAGGCGCAGTATGGTATTTCACTTTGCCGGAGGAGGAAGAGATTCCGGGAGAGGTTCCGGCCTTTGTAACCGATAACAAGCTGATATACGAGTCTGGTGCCACCTTCCAGTGGTATGATCCACATGTTTCCTACTATCAATACGACTATTGGACGCTTTGGCATAGCGTTGAGATGTTGCTTTGGTATGAAGAAGACGACCCCGCCAAGATTATTCCGTGGTTGGCAGAGGACTACTCAGTTAGTTCTGATGGATTGCAGTACACCTTCACTTTGCGGCAGGGCATAACATTCCAGGATGGGACTCCGTTTAACGCCGAAGCCGTCTGGTTCAGCCTCAACAGGCTTCTCATGATTGACGGCACAACCGGCGACCCCGTGGCTCCGGTGCATGGGAGCCAAGCAGCATGGATGGTTATCCAACTAGTCGATCCTGACGGGCTGATCTTCTCCTGTATGGGAGCTGACCCTTCTTATGACGCAAGCTGGGTTCAAGATGTCTTGGACTTGAATTTGGTAGAAATAATCGATGAATACAAGGTTAGGATAAACATCGCGACTCCTACAACGCAGTTTCTGCCCATTATAGCCGGACCTTGGGCCGGCATCGTCTCACCAACTGAAACCATCAGCAAAGACTATGAGCACGGTGGATGGGGAACATGGGACGGAGACTTCACCACATACTTCATAAACAGAGCAGGCGACGGAGACACATATTTCAACGTTCCTGAAGACGGCTGGACCTTTGGCACAGGCGCATACTATGTTCAAAGTGTTAATCCAGTCACCTACACGGTTATCCTCAAAGCCTACGACGACTACTGGGGAGGCCCAAACAACATTAACTTGCCGCCAGCTGGCAAGGAGAGGATAGAAACAATAGAATTTAGACACCAGCCTGAGTTCACGACGAGGCTCCTCAACCTAAAGGCCGGAACAGTAACCGCAATAGGAGTCCCTGAAGTTGAAATATTCTCTGTTGTTGATCGAGACACGTGGCTCGAAGATGGCAAACTGGATTCGATAATTCCCGCTGTAACCGTTCACGGAGTGTTTCCGACCTTTAACACTTGGTGGCTCGACTTCAATACCAACGTAACTAATACTGATGGGTCATTCAAATCGTGGCAACCTTTCTGCGATTGGAGATTGAGGATGGCAGCCGCCTCTGCAGTTAACATGACTTACGCCAACATATACGTCAACAATCGATTAAGCGTTTTAGCAGATAACATCGTTCCCCCAGGAACCGCGCCAGAAGGCGCATACAACACCGATATTAAACCCATTTTCTCCTTCGATTTGGCAAAGGCTGAAGAAATGATTGTAGATGCGTACAATAACCCGTTAAACAGCGAGGATGATACAATGCACTACTACGACGGATCAGTGATTCCAGCTGGAGTCGTTGACAACTCGTTCTCGAAGTCCAATCCAAAGAAGATCGAGTTATATGTGCAATCTGGAGCTGAAACGTTTATAAAAATCTTGACGACAATGACGGACAATCTGAACGAAATATCTCGGGCCACTTATGGCTTAACATGGGAAGTGGTGGTTGTTCCAGGTGGCCAACAATACACTCTAGCTGCGCGACACCAAATCGATTCGTATATGGGTGGCTGGATCGCTGACTTCAACCACGTGCTCAACTGGTTGCAGCCAATGTATGAAGCACATGGTGCATATCCTTCTTGGAACCAATGGAACATATCCACGTTAAATGACCTATATTGGCAAGCCATCGATGCAGACGCAGCAGGCGACACAGCCGAGATTCTGAGGCTTAACGACGAAATGAACACTGTGGCAAACGAAATCTTGATGTACATGGTTTGGTGGCACGACACCGAATACTTCACTCGTTCACAATGGCTAAAAGGATGGTACCTCAACACCAACTACGGCGTAGACCTCTGGTCAACTATGTACTACAAAGAACCATAAAATATCAACCCCCCTTTTTTTGTTTTTGACATCTAAAAACCAAGAAAATCTCAGAAAGTATTCGACGACTAATTGTGTAAAAACCTAAAGTCTACATTGGCTCTTTGGTCTATTAGTATTAATTTCTGCAAAACTTTTTTAAATGTACCACACAAGCACATTAAGAGGAACATTGGGTGAAATTATACCAATATGTGATCAGACGTCTTATCCTGATGATTTTCGTTTTATGTGGCGTTAGTCTCGTTGTATTTTATCTGGCTCGGGGCTTTCCAAGTGGCATCGACCCGGTGACTCCTTACATTCACCAAAGGATGACTGCAGAACAAATCGAAGAGGTAAGGAGGATCCATGGATTCGACCAACCGATTTATGTACAATTCTTTTACTGGCTGAGGGATGCTCTGAGAGGCGATTTTGGAATCACTGGAGCATGGGCGAATAGTCGACCAGCCATGGACGTTTTTCTTTCAGCTTTTCCACTCACTATTCAGTTATCTTCCGCCGCGATTATTCTAACCGTTGCAATCGGAATTCCTCTAGGAATAATTTCTGCCATCAAAAACAACAAACTCCCAGATCACATATCACGGATCATCGCTCTAACAGGCTATTCGACTCCATCCTACTGGTTTGGCTTCATTCTCCAGTTAGTTTTCTTCTATTATTTCCTCCTATGGGGACTCCCTCACTTTCCGAGCAGTGGAGCAAGCGGGATGGAAGCAGCGGTTCCCTGGGTGACAGGTATGCCCGTCTTAGATGGATTACTAGCGGGAAATCTAGAATACGCTCTAGATGCACTTGCACACCTGATTTTGCCGGCTTTCAGCTTGGCCTTCATCAGCCTAGGTTTTCTAGCGAGAATAGTCAGAGCCAGCATGCTTGAGGTTCTGCGGCAAGATTACATCACTTTAGCCAGATCCAAAGGGCTCAAAGAAAGAGTCGTGATCTACAGGCACGCCATGAAAAACGCTTTGATTCCAGCAGTTACCCTCACAGGCATATTTTTCGCCATGCTCCTAGGAGGTGCCATGATCACGGAACAGGTCTTTAACTGGCCAGGAGTCGGACGTCTTTCACTGAGAGCGGTGTTCCAAGGCGACAGCAACTTTCTGCTCGTCTACACACTGGCCCTGGCCGTAATTGTCGTTGTCGCCAATCTCATAGTTGACATTGCCTACGTCTTCCTCGACCCAAGGATAAAATATTAGAGAGAATCAAACATGAAAAGCGATGGTGTTAGAGCCAGCAAAGCCAGAACAGGTGAATGGGCAGCCAGATGGGCAGACTTCAAATACACTCTATACTTACTGAGAAGAAACCCGTTAGTCCTTGTTGGCTCTTTGTTGGCCCTCGTTTTCATAATACTGTCGCTCACAGCCAATTACTTTGTTGATCCAAGCCTAGCTAGGCCAACTGGATACCCTGAATTCGGAGGCAACTATCCGTTCCAACGAAGTTACGTGTGGAGCAAAGGCCATTTCATCAACTGGGGACCAGGCGTGAAACTTTGGGATGGTCCAGAATTCTTCTATTTGGGCACAGACGGATGGGGCAGAGACCTTCTTAAAATGATAATCCTTGCCCTACCTGTAGATATGGAAAACGCCGTTATCATAACTCTTTTAGGTGCGCTATTCGGCACGCTACTTGGCACATTGGCGGGTTACGCCGGTGGCATAATAGACGAGGGCATACTCAGAGTTACAGACATCTTCTTTGCATTTCCAGGGTTAGTTCTGGCTCTAGTGTTCGCAGCGATGTTTGGCCGAACAATACCCACGCTAAGGCTGGCAATTGTTTTGGTCTGGTGGCCCCCCTATGTAAGGCTGATGAGGGGTCAAATACTCAGTGAAAAAGAAAAAAGCTATGTTGAAGCAGTAAGAGCGCTTGGAGCAGGATACCCAAAGAACTTTTCAGTTATTCAAGAGTGCCATAACGTTATTTCTAATAAAATAGTTGCTCTTGGAGCAGGTCGCTTAAAATTTCTCATGAACAGCTTTCTCCTATTATCTCAAAGAGTAGTCAACGGTGTTCTGGATCATCTGGTTCTGCTTGGAATGCATCTGAGAATTCTTTTCAGGCACATCTTCCCTAATTCGATATATCCAACATTAGTTCAGGCAACCCTAGATTTTGGAGGAAGCATCCTAACTTTTTCAGCGCTGATGTTCCTCGGCTTCTCACCCAGCCCCTCCCTTCCGGAGCTGGGAAACTTGGCGGCTGACGGATATTCTCACGTATTCGATGCTCCGTGGCTGATAGTCTTTCCAGGGCTAGTGATGCTTATCATAGCCCTAGCGTTCAACCTGGTAGGAGATGGCCTAAGAGACATATTGGATCCGAAACTTAGGAGATAGCCACTTTGGAGGTGAAGACGTGACCGGGGAAAATATAATCATTGACGTGAGAAACCTCAAAGTAAACTTTCGTACCTATAGAGGCGAGGTTAAGGCGCTAAACGGCGTAGACCTCAAAATATATGAACGCGAAGTTTTGGGTCTCGTTGGAGAATCTGGGTGCGGTAAATCCGTGACAGCCCTAACGATACTTGACCTTCTTCCCGAAAATGCTTATGTTCTCGATGGAGAGATCTCTTTCAAAGGGGAAGATCTTCTAAAAAAATCGAGAGAGGAAAGGAGAATTCTAAGGGTGAATGAACTTGCAACGGTTTTTCAAGATCCAATGACTTATCTTAACCCCGTCTTAAAAATAGAGGCTCAACTCGAAGAAGTTTTTATGCTTAACAAAAAACTGTTAAAACAAGTCGCTATTGCACAAAGATCCCAAGAGCGAGATATAACCTTCACTGACCTTCTTACAAGGCAAAAAAAGTTTAGAGGTGAATCCTCCAACGCGAAGGTGTCTAGAGCTGAACTTAAGAAAACGGCCAAAAATCTATGCATAGGCATTCTAAAATTGGTCAAGATGCCAGATCCTGAAAGAATCTTACGTCGATATCCATTTGAGCTTTCAGGGGGCATGAGACAAAGAGCCATGATTGCGATGGCTCTAGCTAGAAGGCCCTCAGTTTTCATAGCGGACGAGATAACAACCGCCGTAGATGTAACAATCCAGGCCCAGATACTTCATCTGCTAAGAGAACTGAGAGACAAGATAGATTCCTCAGTCCTCATGATCACACATGACCTGTCTGTGGCTGCTGAAATAGCTGACAGGATTGCGGTCATGTACGGAGGAAACGTGGTTGAAGTCGCCACAACAAAAGAGATTTTCAAGAACCCACTCCATCCTTACACCATGATGCTGATGAAAGCTATCCCAAACGTAAAAAAACCAGTTAAAAAATTGGAGTCCATACCTGGAACGGTGCCAGAAATGATCAATCCCCCCTCAGGCTGTCGCTTTCATCCACGCTGCCAAGTAGCCAAAGACGAATGCAGCGTGAGAGCACCAAAACTTAGAGAAGTCACCGAAAATCACGAAATAGCCTGTTTCTAACAATGGAGTAAGAGTTGAAATGAAAGACCTGTTAGTCGTCAATGATCTCAAAACGTGGTTCCCGATAAAAAGCGGGATTATACAGAGGACAGTCGGGCATGTGAAGGCTGTTGACGTGATCAGCTTCAGCATCCCTAAGGGAGAAACCTTCGGGCTTGTGGGCGAGTCAGGCTCAGGCAAAACAACAGCGGCCAGAAGCATTCTGAGATTGATTGAACCAACGGCAGGAGACATCTACTTCAATGGTATCAACGTCACAAAGGCAAACAAAAGGAATCTCATAAAGCTACGCCAAAGGATGCAAATCATCTTTCAAGATCCATACGCTTCTCTAGATCCTAGGCAAACGGTTAATTCTATGTTGAGGGAAGCCATGACAATTCATGGAATAGCCTCAGGTAGGTTCGAAACCCATAAGAAAGCCTTGGAGCTTCTCAGGCAAGTCGGGATGAGTGAAGAACACCTCTATAGGTTTCCTCACGAGTTCAGTGGTGGTCAGAGACAAAGAATAGCGGTGGCCCGAGCATTGGCCCTGAACCCGGAGTTTCTTGCGTTAGATGAACCTACGTCTTTCCTTGATGTTTCGGTTCAAGCGTCTGTCTTAAATCTTCTTAAGGATCTTCAAAATAAATTCAACTTAACATACCTGTTCATTTCTCACAATTTGGCCGTTGTTCATCACATGAGTGATAGAGTTGGAGTTATGTATTTAGGTAGGCTAGTCGAAGTAGCGAAAAGAGATGCCATATATAACTCTCCGAGACATCCTTACACTTTCCATCTAATGGCTGCCATACCTGTTCCAGACCCTGAGTTCAAAAAAGAAGAAATCCTTCTGAAGGGAGATGTTCCTAGTCCAGTAAATGTTCCTCCAGGATGCCGTTTTCACCCGAGATGCCCATACGCAACCGCCAAATGTAGAAAAAAAGAGCCATCTCTAATCGAGGACGATGAACATTGGGTAGCATGTTTTTATGATATAGATTTTCAGAGTGGTGAAGTAAGGTCTTGACCAAAAAGAAAAACGGTTTGACTTGGAAAGATTACGTCGCCATCATAATAGCCATGTTAACAACAACTCTTCTTCCGTTCATAATAATCTTGTTGATTTTACTGGCAATAGTAGTAATAATAGTTCTCACGTAACCATGAGAAGGCCTAAACGTGTATTGGCAATTCTCGAAATCAGTTGATTGCGCGCGTAGCTGTGTTCAAGCATTGTAAACAGGGTAAGGAGAGATGGAAAGTGGAGTTGATCGATCACTTTGTGTTTTCTTGGGCAGTTCTTCTTTTGGTACTTGGGCTAATCTTTGAGGCATCTGGTTTCGGCATATTCGTTGCGGGTCGCCTAGACGGTTTCATCCTAATCGTCATTGGAGTGACCATGTATTGGGGGGGATGGATTCTGAGTCGCGCGCGGAGTTTTTCGTGTATTAACCCTGTCGTCTTGGCGGCTGGACCCACAATATTCATGATAGCAAAGATTGCATGCTCATTAACCATTATGTTATATGCAAAGCTCCATACCAACCCGAGAAGGGGAGGCATTGCGCTAACAGTGTTTTTCGCTTTCATTGTGACATGGAATCTGAGTCAACATTTGATGGCTTATCTGGGCTTCAAAGACTTTGCCTACGTAATCCTTCTCGGAACCATCTTTAGTTTCGTAGCCTCAGCAATAGTTCTGTATACCCTCTTCATAAGCGCGCGCATGAAACTTCCCAAGCAATCACAGACACATATTCTGAGCGTTTGGTGAGGATATCTTAGCGGTCAGTATCCTCTTATGTTGTCACTAAAGTCATTGCCATAAGTTGCTCCATTGTACTTGCCGCATCCGGTGTATATCTAATAAACTGCAAGCACTGATCCACTAACGTGCACGCGCCTCGTTCTGGTTTGATTGCTAGAGTTCGAGTGCCATTCTGGCAAGGTCGATGTATTTTCCGTTTTTGCAGATTCCTTTTGGAACTTTGCCCACTTCTTTGAATCCTATCTTTTCGTAAAATTCTTTAGCTATTTTGTTTGTGTCGAAGACATCTAAGACTAGGACCTTCAAGCCAGCTTTCTTCGATTCTTCAATTAGCGTTTCCATAATGATGGTGCCTATTCCAATTCCTCTGTACGGCGATTTTATGCCTATACCCAACATACCTACATGGCTCATACGATGCTTTTGTTTTCCAACTTCGGCGCCTGCAACAACTTCACCGTCAACTTCGGCAACAACGTGAATGACGTCCCCTTTATCGATACTGATTAGCCTTTTAGCAAGCCACTCCGCCTCTTCTTCTCTGGTGACCTTCTTTTTCAGAACGATTTCAACTTTCTCGTCTACCAAACTGTTGATGTACTTCATTAAACCGTCCAAGTCTTCCCATCCTGGAGGACGAATAACAACCTTTCTGCCGTCATTAGCTACGAAGGTTTTGCGCTGCATAGGAATCCCTTTTAATGTATAGAACAAAACATGCACGTGAAATATAAAACCAAAATAATGGAGGTATGTCTCAATCCCAGCGCGCGCAATGTTAAAGAATTCGGTTTATTGTAAAGTGCGAATAAAAAGGAGGGAAAGTCAATCTGGCGCGTGCATGTATGCTTTGTAATGCACGAGGATGTAATCTATTTTTTCTTGTTACTTCCTGTTCTCACTTTGGCGGATGGGTTTTCTCCCACTTAGCTGCTTTTTGGACTAAAACTTCGAAGTTCTCGTAGAGTCGAGGCGATTTCCATTCCTTCCTCAGGCCATGGACTATGGGTTCCGCCTTCTTCCAAAGGGGCTCCACAAAGAGCATGTCGAAGACTAGGTCCTCGCTTATCAATCCGTTGACGACTAAGGTAGCTAGCATCTCCCAGTTGCTCATAAATCGGTTAAAGAGTCTAGATCCCCTGCTTCCTGATGGGTATTTCTTCTTGAATTTTCTGTGACTCTTAACGTCGAACTCCTCCCAGAACCACCTGTAAGCGTTTCTACTCTCTTCATCGTTTGTTAGTTTCAATACCTGAAGTAGCAGCTCCGCATCTTTTTGGGTTGGCTTAGACATTTTCTCATCTCCATTTTGGCTCCATTTGTTATGTCTTGCTATTTATACCTTTTTTGCTTTCGGGACAATGCAGGAGTTTTGAAGATAGAAAACATAAAAGGATAACGCCTGACTTCCTTAATCTTTAATACACACTGAATTCTAGATTGGAAAAGGAGAATCTATCGAATTGAGTAGAACTGTAAAATCGATCAGAATTAGATCTGTCAATGAAAAAGACGTATTCAGTCTAGCATTTTTGGCTGAGGAGTTCATGCCCAAAGAAGCGAATAACACGAAACGGGTAAACGTGTTGAAGCAAACATTAAGAAATCCAGATTATGAAGTGCTGGTTGCTGAATTAGATGGAGAAATAGTTGGTTTCATAGATCAGTGGGTTATACAAGATTTTACACATGGAGCAAAACATAGCTATGTACACAATCTTTACGTTGGTTCTAAACATAGACGAAAAGGTGTTGCGAGCAAACTCCTCCGAGAAGCGATGAAAAACGCAAAAAATATGGGAGTTTCAGAGATTCACGTAACAACCAGATTTGACAACGAGCTTGCTATAAGACTATACAGAAAGCATGGTTTGGTGAAGGAGCATTTGCAGCTAGAAAAAGAATTCAAATAGTTTTTCTCTTTACATCATGTGGCGTGCGCAGATCACAGATTCATTGTTTTCAACATTTTTGTTTTCAGCATCCAAATAGTCGACCTTAAATCTTCATGTGTGAGACGCGGTGACCGCTAAGCCTTTTAGCGTGTTATTGGACTTATTTGAGCTACATGTTATGACTGCTAAGTGGTTAAGACATTGAGGCTTTATCAGAGACTTGGACAGGCTCTAGCCCTGAAAGGGAACATTAGAGTTCTGACTGTGGAGGCTATGGTTACAGCAATGTTTTATGGCATGTTTTTCGTGATCTGGCAACCATTTGTGCTCACTTTAGGTGCATCGATGACGGTGTTGGGTGGTTTGAGTGCGACCTTGGGTTTGTTGGGGTCTTTCTCTTCGCCTATCTGGGGAAGGCTGTCAGACAGGGTGGGTAGAAAACCTCTTCTGATCTTGTCGAATGTTCTCAAGGTATGTGCCCTCGTTTTTTGTATTATTGCCAATACCTGGTTTCTCCTCATTCCCTACGTGATCTTTATGGGGCTCTCCGCAAGTTATCGACAATACAATCCTGCGGGTGCTTCTGTCGTGGCTGAATCTGTTAAAAGAGCGGAGCGGGGTGTGGCGTACAGTGTCTTGATGTTCTCTTCACAGGCTACGACGGCGATTGTTGCTCCCTTAGGTGGTTTTCTGGCCATGATTTACGGTTTTGTGCCCATTTTCTATGCGTGTATGGCGACCGACATAGTCTGTGCTCTCCTCACAATTGTTTTTGTTCGAGAAACCTTGGCGGAAAGACCGCGAGTTGAAGTGACATCTGGAAACAAGAGTTGGTGGAAAGTTCTTCGAGAGATGTTTTGGCCAGAGTCTCACCTGAAGGGTTTTTATGTTGCAATGGTTGCTGACGCCTTTGCGTGGAGCTTGGGATATTCTATTCTCTATGGCATGCTCGCTAGAAGTTTTGGATTCAGTACCTACAAGTTAGGTCTTTTATCAGCTACTGTGAGCGTAGCTTGGGGCGTGACGCAGATTCCATTTGGAAAGCTTGTAGACAGGTATGGACGCAAAATGTTTTTGTTGGTTTCCGAGGGATTTGGCATCGCCTCGGTCTTTGGATGGCTGCTTTCAACTAATTTCGTGCACTTTGTCTTTTTTCACATCTCTTTCGGGATTTCAATCGCATCTTGGGTTCCAACTGTTCCCGCTTTTCTCGCTGACAACGTGTCACAGAAGAGACGAGGCGAAGCCATGGGTAGGCTACAGGCTTTCACAGGTGTACTTGCTTTTCCGGCTCCTTTCATCGGCGGTTGGTTATATGACCTCTGGGGTTTTAGCGCTCCTTTGTTTTTAAATCTATTGGGTTCTTTTGCTGCCTTTGTCCTCTTTCTTGTGTTGGTTCGAGAGAGGTATCCGTAGAAGAGTTGCGCACGAGGCAAGTAAAATCCTATTTTTCACTTCTTGGTGTGGCACATTGAGGCACTATTTCGTGAAGAAAACGCCCAAGTTGCGAGGGAGACTATCTAAATATTCGATCAGATCAAGCCTTTTCAGTTTCCTTACCGTTTCGGCGGGCAGCTGATCAAGAGCCGCTCCGTGCAATAGAAGGGCCGTTTCTTCTTCAGAGAAATATTCCCTTTCCTCGATCCAAAGCAGGAGATCTTTATTCTCTGGGCAGATCTTTTGACAGTAAAGACACCCAACCAGGCAGTGGTGCCAGGAAGAGTCCATCCATACTGGAAACGGGATATTTCCCTTCTTCTCATTGTGAAAGACGATACATCGCTCGGCGCGAAGAAGAAAACGGTCAAAAGGGATAGCACCAGTAGGACATTTCAGGCGGCAAGCATTACAGTTCTGACACCTTTCCATCATCTTTGCTTCTCGCCACCTATCTTTATGGCAAGGCAGGTCGGAGTATACGGCTACAAGCTGCAGGAAGCTTCCAATGCGGGGAACGTAACAGATGTTGTTTCTTCCGTACAAACCTAGCCCGCCCCGCACGGCCAAGAGTTTCAAAGGCAATTTGGTGCGTGCTATACGGTACCCTTTTGTATCCAGAATTCCTTCTAGGAGATCTTCTACCCTTTTCCTCGTCGACTCGTAGGCTACGTAAGTCGGGGGAAGGATGAGTGCCCGCAATCTTCCATTCCATGTGAAAACGGCTTGACTCTGGGGGCGAGGGACAGCGACAACTATTAGAGACGTGGCTTCTGGCAAGCTTTCAGGGATTCCGAAATCAAAACAGGCAAGACGTTCATGGTAAAACTCTTCGTAAAATGAGCCTTGCCTATGGCGTCCTTCAATCTCCTCTTGCAAGTCAGGAAGACGTTGGATAGGTACGATGCATCCTCGATAGCCGCGTTCTGTCAAGTTGAGAAGCAACTCGTCCGCGAAACGCTTCACATCAAACCACGCCTTTCTTCCTAGTTAATCAAACGTATTCGCCAGCTAACCATTAGTTCCTACGATCGTGTCGCTTATTAATATGTTATTGCATGTGTGACAAACATGATTAGATGAGTTTTGCTAGTTTTTCGCGCGCATATACAAATGCTAAATATGAAAAGCAAAAATCCAATTTTATTTAGCAAAATAATTTCACTCCTATCGAGGATATTTTTTATCGCGCGTACCACTAGTTAACAGTTAGGATAACGTTTAGTGCATTTCTTTCCCCTCGTGGTTCATGTATGAGGGCAAAGTTTTCTTTGATCTGGCTAAACAACTTCATGAGCCAATAATTGAAAAATAACATTTTGTGTGTCTGCCTGCCTAAGATCATTTTTTCGTCTTTCCCCGAAAAGTTAGATTTAAAATTTCCTCAAGATTAGGTGATCCAATTTCTTGGAGTTTATATCTAACTTGTGTAACAGGTTTATTCAGTTTTAGCAACCTTCCCAAGTCTGCTGGAGTTCCCAAGAGCACAACGTGGCAAGGAGTAGAATTGATTGTAATCTCTAATTCTTTCAACTGATTGTCCTTATACCCTAGAGCAGGAAGAACTTTGCCTAAGTGAGGATACTCCATGTAGGTTTTTGCGATGGAGCCAAATGTATATGGTCGAGCGCGCGTGCACAAGCACCTTGAAGCACCTTTAGCTTTTTTGGGGTTTTGCCAAAAACTGTGTAGTCTGAGTTTTTCAGGAAAAGCCTTAAAAACATTCTTTTCCCTTTCTCGAAACGAAAGGAATAGTTCTTGCGAAAATCAAACCTCGTGGCAGATGCCAAGAAGGAAGCAGTACTGTTCACGGTTATAGCCA
>SMTZ1_10005396_pt1 | contig 14734 bp, 16 predicted proteins | sample DeeMarSWOR136_30_FD_25667 | JGI IMG/M metagenome (IMG submission 25667) | reverse complement strand
GTAGAATTGCATAAGGCTTCCTCCTTACTGGTTAGATTTGGTCTCTCACAAGCTGACTCTACCATGTTTGGAGGAGGCCTTGAATAGTATCAAGGCGCTGCAATGGACGGTTATTCCGCTGGCGCTCCATAGAGGCAGGTGATCTCTATCGTTAGCTGGCTATGGAAATCCGTGCGGACGAAAGGGGGTCAGTCCGTGAATTTAGGAATAATACTCTGTTTTCTTCGGCGCCTTAAGTCTGGGGGATGGAGCTATTGTGAAGGATTCATTTTGATGGGATTATTTTGACTTTTCTTCACCTGTAGCCCAGCGGAATAAAATCATCCTTTTCTTTCTCTTCTATCTTTTTTAAAGCAAGTTCCAATAGAATCCTTCTTCCTTCTTCATCTCTTTTAGTGGTCTTTTTGTATCTTTTCAGGCCAAGTTTTTCTCTTAAGAGGAGAAATTCCACAGGGCGTATATCTTCAAATTTTTTTATCTTTCTTTCATCCCGGAACTCTTCTCCTATGTGTCTAAAACTCCCGGAGGGCATTATTTTGAGGCTCATTTGTTCTGTTTTTCAGCTAAAGCTTAGGTTGAGGACTTTTTCCCCCAACCTTACCCTCAGCCTCAGCCTTAACCTTAACCTTAACCTTAACCTTAACCTTAACCTTAACCTTAACCTTAACCTTTAAGACTATACTTCTGTTTTAACCCGGGGGTTAGGAGGGGTCTTTTCGAAGAGATGCATCTTATTGAGATCGATGGCCAGCTCAATCTCTTGATGCATCCGGACGATGGTCTGTGTATCCACAACCGCCACGATATTGTGTTCTCCGGTTGTCACGTTAAGGTGGATCTCGGAACCCAGAGGCTCAATCACATCGACGATGGCTCGAAAGGCGTTCACTTTGAGGTGTTCGGGAGCATAGAGGCGATCGTAGATATCATTGGGTCTTATTCCGAAGATGGCCTCCGATCCAGCCAGCGATTGATAAAAGGGGGCCTTTTTCTCCGGAATGGGGAGCTGGAAGGCTTCCGCATCGATGACGAGGCGGCCATCTCTTGAGAGAACACGGCAGGGGATGAAATTCATGACCGGGCTTCCGATAAAACCGGCCACAAATTGATTGACGGGGAAGTTATAGACTTCCAGAGGAGAACCGATCTGCTGAATGAGACCATCTTTCATCACGACAATCTTCGTCCCCATAGTCATGGCCTCCACCTGGTCGTGGGTCACGTAAATGATGGTCGTCTGGAGGCGGTCATGCAGTTTTGAAAGTTCTGCTCTCATCTGGACGCGGAGTTTCGCATCCAGGTTTGAAAGGGGTTCGTCGAACAGGAAAACAGCCGGTTTCCGGACGATGGCCCGTCCCACAGCCACTCTCTGACGCTGTCCACCGGAGAGTTGCTTCGGTTTTCGATCGAGAAGCTCGTGAATCCCCAAAATCTCCGAAGCGTCCTGGACCCTCTGCTTAATTTCCTCTCTTGGAAATTTTCTCAATTTTAAGCCAAAGGCCATATTTTTATAGACGGACATATGAGGATAGAGGGCATATTCCTGAAAGACCATGGCGATATCCCGGTCTTTTGGCGGGAGGTCGTTGACGGCCCGGTTACCAATATAGATCGTTCCGGTGGTAGGTTCCTCCAAACCGGCGACCATCCGGAGGGCTGTCGATTTTCCGCAACCGGAAGGCCCGACTAGGATGGCGAACTCCTTGTCTTCCACCGTCAGATTGAAATCCTTGACCGCCTGAACCATTCCAAAATTCTTTGAGATGTTCTCCATAATGACTTTTGCCATAGTAGTTGCTTCCTCCACTTCTCTTTTTTTATCATAAATGTTAAATATTTTGTCAAGATATTATTCTATTACGTACCATCCATGGGGGGGGAATGCACGAGGCGGGAAAAGCCCTCTTGGGGGAGAAGGGAGAGATCCTCTTTGCCCGTTCCCTTGATGAGGCTTCGCTGATCCATGAGGTCAAGGAGGTGGATGGAGTCGTCATCCGGGCCAACGGAAAGGTGACCCGGAAATTAATGGAGTCGGCCCCCAGGCTGAAGGTGATTGGAAGACATGGCGTCGGATTGGAGAACATCGATCTGGAGGCAGCAACGGAGAAAGGGATCTGGGTGGTGAACACCCCTGACGCGAACGACATCTCGGTCGCAGAACACTTCTTCGGCCTGGCGCTCATCCTTTCAAAGATGCTTCGGAAAGCTGATATCGCCCTTCGGGAGGGACGATTTGGAGCACGTTATGAGTATATTGGGCACGAACTCCATGGGAAGACCCTTGGAATTCTTGGCTTCGGTCGAATCGGAAAGGCCGTCGGCCGCATCGGCCATCGAGGGTTTGACATGAAGGTTCTCTATTACGATGCCATACGCTATGAGAAAGTAGAGAAGGAGATCGATGCGGAAAAGGTGAGTTTGGAAGATCTTCTGACCCGATCGGATTTCATCTCCATCAACCTCCCGATGCTACCGGCGACCAAGGGACTTCTAGGAGAGAGAGAGTTCCGATTGATGAAACCCTCAGCCTTCATCCTCAATCTTGCCCGGGGGCCGATCTGGGATGAGAAGGCTCTTTATCAATTGTTAAAAGATGGGAAAATTGCCGGAGCCGCTTCTGATGTCTATGAAGTGGAGCCGGCTTCGAAAGGACATCCTTTATTCGAACTGGAAAATTTCGCAGGAACCCCTCACATGGCCGCTCATACAGAAGAGGCCTTGCGGAGGATGAGCATGGTTGCCGAGGATGTGATCCGGGTGTTGGAGGGAAAGGTTCCGATCCATCCGGTCAATCAACCCAGATTGAAAAAATGGTAACACTTTAGGCCTTTGAAAGGTCAACGTGCAGGGACCCCAGTCAGGAATGCTTTTGAAGCTTTAGAATGCGGTCTTTTATTGGTTTGTTGGAAACAGGGGTGATGATTTCAGAAAACGTGAGCTATGCTTGGAGGCCGAGGGAGCTCTTGCAAAAAGGTTTCCGCCCTGCCTTCGCCGACCTACCTACGCCCGCCGAAGCGGGGGCTTCGCGTAGGCGGGAGCGGCTACGCGCAGGCAGGTCTAAAGCTTCTCAAGCATCCCTAACCGGTGTCCCTCTCTATTTGAAGATCTTTCTTCAAAGAACGAGGGTGTTACAAAGAGTGAAAGGAGAAGGAAATTGGCTGAGTTAAGAATCTATCACGAGCGATGCAAGGGCGTCGATGAATGTGGCATCTGCATCTATGTCTGTCCGAAGGAGGTCTTCAAACCCTCCGAAACATTGAACCCGAAAGGGTATAGGCCGCCAGTGGTGGCGAAAGGGGATCAATGTACTGGGTGCGAAAACTGCATGATCTTCTGCCCTGATCTGGCGATTGTTGTCTCGGGAGAAAAAACGCGAAGGAGAGCGAAGAGATGAATGGGAATCGGGTTCTTACAGGGAGATATTTCATGATGGGCAATGTGGCCTGTGCAGAGGGTGCCATTGCCGCCGGATGCGAGTTTACCGCAGGCTATCCCATCACACCTGCTACAGAAGTAGCCAACCGATTGGCAGAGCGGTTGCCCCAGGTGGGAGGTGGTTTTTTTCAGATGGAGGATGAGATCAGTGCAATTGCGGCGGTGATAGGTGCTTCCTGGGCAGGCAGGAAGGCCATGACTGTTACCTCCGGTCCCGGAATCAGCCTGATGCTGGAAAATATTGGCTTCGCGATCGGTGTGGAGACACCGTGCGTCATCGTCAATGTTCAGAGGGGTGCGCCCACGACAGGAATGCCCACCGTTGGCGTTCAGGGGGATATGGTTCAGGCAAAACGAGGCTCCCATGGGGATTATGAAATCATCGCTCTTTGCCCTTCGTCCCCCCAGGAGATGTTCGATCATACGGTGATCGCCTTCAATTATGCAGAGAGGTACCGGACGCCAGTCTTCATTCTCTCCGACGCTTTTGTAGGACACATGAGGGAGGAAGTCGTCATTCCAGAACCAGAGAAAATCAAGACGGAGTATCGCAAGATTCCAGAGCCAGGCGCTGATCCTCAGAAGATCAAAGGTTTTCTGGACGAGGATGTCGCTCCCATGCCGATCTTTGGAAAGGGATTCAAAGCCCACGTTACCAGTTCCTGCCACGATGAATATGGGAAGCGAAACCTGATCGACATTTCAGCATTGGATAATTTTATCCGGAAACTGAGCAACAAGATCCTCAAGCATAAAGCGGAGATCACGCTGGTGGAGCGAAACTATGAAGGTGCAGAGATTGTGCTGGTTTCCTATGGGGCGGTAGCCCGGGCAGCCGCCATGGCGGCGACTCAGGCAAGACAGCAAGGAATTCCAGTCGGGACGCTCAGGTTGATCACCGTCTGGCCCTTCCCGGGAGAGGAGATTGAAAAGATGGCGAGGGGAGCAAAACATGTCATCGTACTCGAAAATAATCTGGGCCAAATCTATCCCTATATCAAAGCAGAGGCGGCCCATGATGCTGAGGTCTCATTCCTTGCTCCGAGATTGGTCGGTCAGATTCAGGATCCGGAAGATATCTTAAGAAAGATTCGGGAGGTAGCGAAATGAGCGAACTTGTTCATCCCTTACACCGTTTTATAAGACCTTCGGTCACCCATACGACTTTCTGCCCAGGATGCGGAGATGGGACCCTGGTTCAAGCCATTCTTAAAGCCATCGATGGCCTCGGCATGACCCTTGATGACTTTGTCTTCGTCTCAGGGATTGGATGCGCTGCATGGATTCCGAGCCCCCTCTTTAACGCCGATGTCCTTCATACCACCCATGGCCGACCCATTGCCTTTGGCTTCGGGATCAAGATGGGCCTTCCTGATAAAAAAGTGATGGTGGTGAGCGGCGATGGGGATCTGGCAGCCATAGGCGGGAATCACCTGATCCAGAACGCCAGGAGAAATGTGGAAATGGTCGTCATCTGCGTCAATAACGGGATTTATGGGATGACCGGAGGTCAGGCGGCTCCCACCACGCCCATGGGCATTCAAACAACGACCACGCCTTATGGGACGGTGGAAAATACCTTCAATATCTCTAGGCTGGTGATGGCGGCAGGGGCTTCCTTCGTTGCGTGCTGGACCACCGCCCATCCGAGGCAATTGACCAACTCGATCAAGAAGGCGATTCAGAAGAAGGGTTTTGCCTTTATCGAAGTTTTTTCCCAATGCCCGATCCAGTTTGGAAGGAAGACAGGGGTAGGCAGTGCGGTCCAGATGCTGGAGGATTATAAGAAGAGATCGATTTCACCCAAGGAGGCGGCCAAACTCTCAGAAGAGGAACTGAGGGACAAGATCGTGATCGGGGAATTGGTCGATCTAGGAAAACCGGAGATGTTGGAAGAGGTGAAGAAGATGAAGAATAGAGCCCAAGGAGGAGTCGAATGAGCCGGACAGAGATACTCGTAGGAGGCGTAGGAGGGCAAGGAGTGGTCTTGTCAGGCATTCTTCTGGGGACAGCAGCCACTCTCTATGATGGGAAACAGGCTGTCCAAACCCAGTCCTACAGTTCAGAGCTGAGGGGAGGGTCTGCCCGGGCTGAGGTGATCATTTCTGAAGAGGCCGTTACCGACCCCCAGGTCCGAAAGCCAGACATCTTGATCGTCCTGGCCGAGGATGCTCTCTCCAAGTATATCGACAGTATCAAGCCCAAAGGGTTACTTGTGATCGATTCGGACTTAGTGAAGGGAGCGAAGCCAGGAGATTATGAAATTCTCGCCATCCCTGCCACGAGCGTTGCCGACAAGGAGATGGGCAATATGGTTGTGGCGAACCTGATCATTCTGGGAGCCCTTATTAAAAAGACAGGGCTCCTTTCCGTGGAATCGATGGAGAAAGCCATTGAGGTGAGCGTACCGAAGAAGGCAATCGCGTTGAACCTCAATGCGTTTCGAAGAGGACTGCAACTAAGTTAATTGGAGATTTGAGATTTCAAATTGCAGATTGAAAAAGACTAAAATCTGAAATCTACAATCTTGAAATCCAAATCCCCCCAACCCCCCTTTGCTAAAGGGGGGAGAGGGGGGATTAAAATGGATTTTTTTAGATAGATACAAGGAGGAAAGATATGGCCATTAAGACATTCGAACAGTATCTGGCGAGTTTGAGAATGTTGAAACCGACGGCCTATATGTTTGGTGAGAAGATAGAGAATGTCGTGGATCATCCCAGAATTCGGGCGGGGATCAATGCCACAGGTGCAACCTATGAACTGGCAACCCATGAAACGTATGGGCATCTCATGACCACCCTCTCTCCTTTGACAGGGGAACCGATCAATCGATTCACCCTACCGCCCCAGACCATTGTAGACCTGGTCGCACGCGTCAAGATTAATCGTACCCTAGGAGGCTATGTGGGGACGTGCCACCAGCGTTGCACGGGTCTGGACTGCCTTTGCACCCTTTCGATTGTGACTTACGATATCGATAAGAAATACGGGACCCATTACTACGATCGATTCATGGATTTCTTGAGATATGTGCAGAAGAACGATCTGACTGCAAATGCCAGCGTGACCGATGTGAAGGGGGATCGTAATCTGAGTCCTCATGAGCAGGCAGATAAGGACATGTATCTCCGCGTGGTCGATCAAACGAAAGAAGGGATCATCGTGAGGGGCGCCAAAGTTCATCAGACAGGATCTTTAAGCGCTCATGAGATTATTGTCCTTCCCACAAGAGCGATGCAGAAAGGGGATGAAGACTATGCCTTGGCATTTGCCATTCCCTCTGATACCGAAGGTCTCATCCATGTGGTGGGAAGAAGCTCCATGGATACCCGTGAGATCGAAGGGGTCGATTGCGGGAACATCCGTTACAGCAAGTACTGCCCCACAATCATCTTTGATGAGGTGTTGGTGCCATGGGAGCGGGTCTTCATGTTCAGAGAAGTTGAGTTCGCGGCAGAGATGGTGAGCCGCTTTTCCGCTTATCACCGCCAATCCCACGGGGGCTGCAAATCGGGGAAAATTGATGCCATGACGGGCGCCGCCTTGGTGATGATGGAGTATAACGGCACGACAAAGGTGGGTCACCATAAGGAGAAGGTCATCGATATGATTCATAAGGCCGAAACCCTTTATGGCTGTAGCCTCGCAGCATCTTATGAGGGGAAGAAGGAACCTTCGGGGACCTATTTCATCGATCCTGTTCTGGCCAATGCTTCCAAGATTCACGAAGGGAAGGAGATGGCTGAAGCCACTCGCCTCATGATCGACATTGCGGGTGGATTTGTTGCGGATCTGCCTTCGGATAAAGACTTCGAGAATCCTGAGGTTGGGGAATTGCTGAAGAAGTATTTAAAGGGAGCGACGGGAATTCCGGTGGAGAAGAGGATCAAAATGCTCCGTCTGGTTGAGAAGATGGCCATGGAGAGTGCGGATACAATCTCCGACATTCACGGCGGTGGGTCTCCGGCCGCCCACCGATTAACGATCTTCAGGGAGTCCGATACCGAATATAAAAAGAGATGTGCCAAACGCCTCGCGGGGATTAGGGATTAAAAGAAAATGATCCTTCCCATGCTGGATGAATTCATCTGGGGGTAGATTGCTTTTGAGAGATTTATCCGGGATTCCAGCGGTACCTACTCCGGTTTCATCTTGGAGATGAAGGCCTCCACTTCTTTTTCTGAGGGAAGGGAGGGCTGAGCACCCAGTTCTGTCGTGGCAAGGGCACCGGCTCCGTTTGCAAATCTCAGGGCCTCTCGAAGGGGTTTCTTTTCAGAGAGGCCGCAGGCAAGAGCTCCCATGAAAGCATCGCCTGCTGCCGTCGTATCCACGGCCTTCACCCTGAAGGCATCCATCCAAATCTCCTCATCCTCGTTAATGAGAAAAAGACCCTGCGGGCCTAAGGTGATCACCACATTTTTTACGCCCATATCCAACAGTCTCTCCCCCATTTTACGGATATCCTCTTTCCCTCTCATTCTTATCCCTGTCAGCAATTGAGCTTCCCATTCGTTGGGAACGAGAAAATCGATCCATGAGAAGATATTCGGTGAAAGCTGAGCGGGAGGGGATGGATTGAGAAGGGTTAGGGCACCCAGATCTCTGGCGATTCTTAAACCCATTTGGACTGCTGGAAGAGGAATTTCCAATTGAGTTACAAAAACATTGATTCCCTTCCAGGATGGGCCAAGCTTTTTTATTTCCTTCTTAGAAATTGCCCCATTCGCTCCCGAAGAGACAACGATTCGATTTTCCCCATGTGGATTTAATTCAATAAAAGCCATGCCTGTTGGAACTTCCTTATCCTTGAGGATCCATTTCGGATTGAAGCCATTCTTGATCAAGTACCACCGATAGGTTTGCCCATAATGATCATCGCCCAATTTTGTTATGAAACCGACTTTTCCCCCCAAACGTTTTGCTGCAATCGCCTGATTGGCTCCTTTGCCGCCGAAGACAGTTTCCAGATCCTCTGCCATGATCGTTTCCCCCGGATGGTGGAAGCGGGGGATTTTGAGAATGAGATCAATATTGGAACTGCCAAGAACTAAGATTTTTTTGGACATCGGTTTCTCCATTCAATCATTTCTGTTCCTATTTTTAAAGTGCATTCGATAGTGGGGAAAGCACCAATGACCAAGCACCAATCATCAAATGATATCCAAACTCCAATGTCTCAAAATTTTTTAGTTATTGGAAAACTGGAGCTTATTTGGAACTTGGAATTTGGATATTGGAATTTCAATGCAGACTGGACACAAACAATTTTAAGAACCTCTCTGCATTCACTCCTAAACACACATCTATTTTCAGCCCCTCCTCGACTTCTGCTGTTTGCCCGTAATGTTCTCCCTCTTCGGTCTCAACCTGGATGGCCACCCTTTCCTTTTTCGCCAGATCAGGGTCGATCACCACTCCCACAGCCAGGGGATCGTGGAGGTATATCCGTTGCTTATTTCGAAACGTTTGGGTCGTTGGATCATATCCTGTCGCTTCCATAACGAATTTGGAAAACGGGTTTTTCAAGGGTCTTACTTTTTCTTCCATCCACGGAGAGGTGAGAGACACTCGATGCGTCACATCGAGTGGAACGAGGGTGATCAGCAATCCCGATTCGAAGACAATCTTTGCAGCCAAGGGATCGGAGAAGATGTTGAACTCGGTATAAGGTGTAATATTTCCTTTTGTTCGGAGTGCTCCTCCCATGATGACCACGTCTCTCAATTTTTTCATTCCTTCTCGATCTTTTCGGAGCGCGAGAGCCAAATTGGTAAGGGGACCTGTAGCAATCAGCGTCAATTCCTGGGGATGCTTACGGGCCATTCTGGGAATGAGTTCCTCTGCCAGGCCAGGGAAGGTCTCCCACCATTCTTCTCCTTCGTTCAGTTCTATTTTGGCTTCCCCCAACCCGCTCTTTCCATGGACCGAATGGGCATAGAGGGTCTGTCCTCTCAGGGGTCTGTCTGCACCCTTTGCGATGAGCGGTTTAGATCGGGGACGGATCAGACAAAGGACTTTTTGAATATTCTCAAACACTTGATCTAAGGGGACATTTCCATTCACACCTGTGACCGCCTTTACCTCTAGCTCAGACGAATGGAAGGCGAGGATTAAGGCCAGGGCATCATCCACCCCCACGTCACAGTCAATGATCACCTTCTTGGCCATCAAACCACTCCGTTGCGTTAGGATTATACCAGAATTCAAAAAATTTTGTTTGATTATTGAGACTGCGAACATGGTCCCCCACCCAAGTTTGAGAACCTTTACAAATTGCCGCTATAAAAGCGATCGCATTTATAGGGGTAAATTGGTTTTAAACCGCTTGGTTGAATGTAGTGGCTCATTGCTGGATGGCTTCGTGTTTTTGTTCCGGGTATTCCCCCTCATGAAATCCTTAGGAGCAAAACTGAAAACTACTCCTATAAATGCGCTCGCAGTTTCAGGGGCAGAGGGGACTCAGATAATTGGAATTGCTTGTTGAGAGGGTGAAGGTGTTTGGCGTTCCCGATAGAAACGTATTCTAGCATAATTGTCGAGAAGTTTCTTGTTGACTTCATCCGATCGATTTTCATAAACTTTTAAACAACCGAAAACCTTTAGAAAAGGAATGAGGGATGTCAAAAGTGATTAAGAAAAGATCGAAAAAAGCTGGTCTTCCACCGGGGACTCTCGTTCATATCGGAGAAAAGAAAACTGAAATCCCCAGGATCACCATCATCGATTATGACGAGACCCATTTTCAGGAGAGGGAGGCGAAGAGCATAGAGGAATGCTTCCTCTTTAAAGAGAAGCCCACCTTGACCTGGATCAATGTGGATGGACTTCATCAGGTTGAGGTTATGGAGAGATTGGGCGAATGCTATGGATTGCACCCTCTTGTCATGGAAGACATCCTCAATACGGATCAACGCACAAAAATGGAGGATTACGGAGACTACATGTACATTGTTTTAAAGGCTCTCGAGTTCGGTAGTAAAAGCAACGAGGTTGAAGCAGAGCAGATCAGTTTAATTCTGGGGTCCAATTTTGTCTTCTCCTTTCAGGAAAGAGAGGGAGATACGTTTAACCCCATTCGGGAACGAATCAGAAATGGAAAGGGCCATATCCGGAAAATGGGGACGGATTATTTGGCTTATGCTCTTTTGGACTCCATCGTGGATAACTACTTCATCATCCTTGAAAAAATTGGAGAGAAAATAGAGTTTTTGGAAGAGAAATTGGTCTCGACGCCTAGCCCGGAAACCTTGCAGATGATTCAACATTTAAAAAGAGAGATGATCTTTTTGAGAAAAGCGATTTGGCCTTTAAGAGAGGTCATCAGCAGTTTAGAAAGACGGGAGTCATCCCTGATTAAAGAATCTACAAGAGTTTACCTTAGGGATGTCTACGACCATGCCATTCAGGTGATGGATACCATTGAAACCTACCGGGATATGGTTTCCAGCATGCTGGATATCTATCTCTCCAGTGTGAGTAACCGGCTCAATTCGGTCATGAAAGTCCTAACGATTATCGCAACCATCTTTATGCCCCTCAGTTTTCTTGCCGGGGTTTACGGAATGAATTTCAAATTCATGCCGGAATTGGAATGGCGCTGGAGTTATCCTCTCATCTGGTTGATCATGGTTGGCATTGGAATCTTCATGCTCACCTATTTCAAAAAAAGGAGGTGGTTATGACCATCCAAGAGGAGTATGACAAAAAAGCAAAACCGGAGGTCTCCATGGAAGTCAATCCCTTCGATGCACTAAAGAAGTCTCATCGGCAAGCGACACTCATTGGGCTGGCTATGATCTCCAGCCTCTTTATTTATGTGATTGTGGTGGAGTCCATCAAATGCTATTTCCAAGGGATGGCTCCACTGTTCATCGTCGAGATTTTAAGGTATCTTTTTTTCGGTCTTGCCTTCGTTGAGTTTTTCTTAATCAGGTTTCTACGAAAACGGCTTCTTTCATTTAACGCAGGTACGGGAGATCTTTCAAATCAAGAAGAGGCTCGTTCCCCGATGGTCCAGAGACTCCTTATTGTGACGATCATCAGCTATGCCCTGTGTGAATCAGTAGCCATTTATGGTCTCATTCTTTTTTTCATAGGAGGGAGCCGTTTAGATTTTTACACCTTTTTGATTTTGTCACTGATCTATTTCGCTGCTTATTTTCCGAGATATAACGGGTGGGAAGAATGGTGGGAGAGAGCCCATGAGAGAGCAGGGTTCCATTCCATTTAGGTCTTTGAATCTTTTTGCTTTATTTTTCGCCTAACTAGGTGTAATATTTTATATGATTGCTTTGGAGGACTGGACCGGACTGGAAGAGAGGAGGTTTCATGGAACCCGTAAAAGTGGTGGCAAGGTACACCGATGGGAAGATCGTAAAGGGTTTCACACAAGATTTCCTGCCAAATAAGGATCGCTTCCACCTCCATCCGGCTGAAAGGGCCTCGGGAGAAGCAAGAGAGGTTCTGTTGAAAGAACTCAAGGCTCTCTTCTTTGTTAAGGATTTTGGTGGGAACCCTAACTACCATGAAAGGAAAAAATACGTCGAGGGAGAAAAACCCACGGGGAGAAAAGTGGAAGTTACCTTTAAGGATGGTGAAATCTTAGTCGGTTCCACACTGGGGTATGATCCGAGCCGACCGGGTTTTTTCTTCTTTCCAGCAGACCCGAGGAGCAACAATATTCGAGTCTTTGCGGTTTCGCCTGCTGTTAAGAACGTTCGTTATATTTAATAAACATGCCCAACGGTTTGGACGATAGAGCCATCCTCGTTTGTCATTCCCTCAAACCCGTTCCTGACGGGTTCAGGAAACGGGATCCAGACCTTCCCAACTTAGAAAGCAGGGGATCCCGCTAAGAACAAGGAGTCCTGCTTGCGCAGGAATGGCAAGCTTTGATTCTCTGGTTCATGAGCGCTGTTTCCAAAACGATTTGACGATCCCATTGGGGCGATTTTATAATGAATGACCAATTTATCTTCTGAGGAGGACACATTATGAAGAGGAGATGGTATTTTGGATTGTTGATGGTGATGATTTTTGTCTTAGGGACAATGGATACGGGTAGAAGTGCGGAAGGGCTCTTTAAGGACTATGATGCCGTGGTTATCCAGAATCTCAATGTCCCAACAGGTTCTCCAGCTCCCGAATCATCAGGTTTGCAGATGGCTGAAAAAGCGGTTTATCAGCTCAGCCGTTATTCCAAGAAATACAAACTCTTTGATATGGTGGTCAAGGAAGGGAGTAAGGAGGTCCCTGCTGGGAAAAAGGTCCTCGCCATCAAAGGAGAAGTGACGGAGTACACCAGAGAATCTGTAGGGAGACGAATAGGCCGCTCTTTTATCCCAGGGGGAGAGTTTACCGGCACAGCCGCTTTTGCTGCTCATTACCAGTTCATTGACCAAGCGAGTGGCAAGGTGATCTACGAGACCGATCTGAGAACGGGCGCAACGGGAAGAAATGATACGGTCGAGTATGCCATGGATCGAAACGGCGAAGCCCTCGCCAAACTCATCACGAAATATAAGGGAAAGTAAGATCTGGTTTCTCTCAAACAGTTTGAAGGTGCAACCGGGGACGATGAGGTTCAACTCATCCAGAAGAGGCAAAAGGAAAGGGGTCAGGCAAAAGGAGAGGGGTCAAAGCTTGACATTGGATAGTACCCTCAGGTAGAATCTCGTACCCATGGCCCGAGCACTCCGCATCCAGTATCCCGGTGCCCTGTACCACGTTACCTCCCGGGGAAATGAACGCAAGAAGATCTACATGAGCAAGCTAGACTATGTGAAGTTTAGAGATTATCTTCGGGATGCATGCGAGAAATTCAAGGTCCTTCTTCACTGCTACGTGCTCATGGGTAATCATTACCACATAGTCGTTGAAACGCCCCACGCCAACCTCAGTTCATTCATGCACTATCTCAATGGTTCCTACACCACCTACGTTAATATTAAGAGAAAGCGCTGCGGCCATCTGTTGCAGGGGCGCTATAAGGCTGTCCTCATAGACGGTGACAGTTACCTCCTAGCGGTCAGCCGCTATGTCCACCTAAATCCGGTGCGCGCCGGTCTGGTCGAACGTCCGGAATTGTACCCCTATAGCAGCTACCTCACCTATACCGCTCACCACGACGATGTGTTGGTTTTCCGTGATCGCATTCTCAGCATGATCTCGAATAACCGGCGCCGAGCCCCTGCGTATTACCGGCATTTCGTAGAGGAAGCCCTAAGTGAACCATCCTCGAATCCTTTCGAGAAACTCTACGGTGGAATTATCCTGGGAAAGAAGGAGTTCATCCGGGATGTCCTGCGCCGCATTGAGAGGGAGACCCTTAAGAACCGGGGTATTGCCCGGCGGAAAGAGTTTACCCCCGCCCCGACACTTGATACGCTTAACGAGGCAGTCACAGCTCGTGGACGTTTCTCCGAAGCCGCTACCCGAAACATAGTCATCTATCTGTCCAGGAAACACACCGCCCTTACCAATACGGAGATCGGAAGGCACTACGGCGACCTGAGCTACTCGGCTGTAGCCAAAGCAGCAGCCCGGTTTGCAGAAAAGCTGAAACAGGATGAAGAACTTCGGAAGGACATAGAGTGGATTGAGACTCGTCTGTCCAATGTCAAGCTTTGACCCCTTTCCTGCCTTTCCTGACTCTCCTCTTGATTGACCCTCCTCTTCTTTGATGAATTTGGATTTGTGTGTGGCCAGAAAAATAGAAAGAGAGGGGCCTGATTTCAACCAACCATCTTATTGAATTCCTCTTCGGTGAGGGTCTTGATTCCTAATTCTTTTGCTTTCTCCAATTTGGATCCCGGGTCTTCACCCACGACCACAAAGTCCACTTTTTTCGAAACACTGGAAGCAGTCATCCCACCCAGGGATTCCACAATATTTCTGGCCTCATCCCTTCCGAAGAATCTAAGAGCCCCGGTGAAGACGAAGGTTTTACCAGCCAGCTTCGGCTTTCCCGTTATCTTCCGTTCGATGAGCTTTACCCCGGCTTTCTTCAGTCGTTCAATGGATCCTTTATTCTTCTTGTCTCTGAAGAATTGATACACGCTGGCCGACACTTCGGGACCTATCCCTTCTACCTCCCTGAGGTCTTCTTCTGAAAGATGGAAGAAATCGTCCAATTGTGAAAAACGGCGAGCCAAGTCTTCTGCGGTGGTTTCCCCTACGTGACGGATACCCAGGGCATAGAGGAGTTTGGATAAGGGTTTTGTCTTGCTTGTCTCGATGGCATCGATGATGTTCTGGGCTGATTTGTCCGCCATTCGCTCAAGTTCAATCAGTTCCT